>Ga0208016_100045_pt1 | contig 88330 bp, 74 predicted proteins | sample 28_taG_FD_184102 | JGI IMG/M metagenome (GOLD analysis project Ga0208016, IMG submission 184102) | Marine viral communities from Cariaco Basin, Caribbean Sea - 28_WHOI_OMZ (SPAdes) (version 2) | ecosystem: Environmental > Aquatic > Marine > Oceanic | place: Caribbean Sea: Cariaco Basin...
TAATCAAGTTGTTCAAAATCGTGGCTCATAAATATCGTAACCGTCGTCAGCGCTATGATCTTAGAATGAAGCTGTTTGCTGGTATCATTAATTTCGAGCTAAACCTATGACTTTTGCAAGAGGTCTAGTTATCATTTTTATTGAAATTACATGCGGTTGTCTGCTTGGCATGATTCTCGCAGCAACTTCGCCATGATAATTTCGCCATGACAATGAGTATTAGACATCAGCAGTCAAAGTAGGCTAATTTATAAATAGGGTACTTACTATAAATAATACACGCTAGGCTAACGCAAAAATATGTTAATGAAAGCTAACGAAGCGTATAGCTTATGTCCCCAGCACTTTAGTTTTAATGATTCATCCATATTAACGGTGCAATGGTAACGATCAAAATGGTTGATCAAATATCATTTATTATCACCAGCCTAGCAAATATAAGGTATTACATTGACAATGTCTGGACAATCTCTCAAGCGTTTGTTGAATCGATATTCACGCAGCAGCGCAAAAAAGCAGCAGTCGCGTTATCTGACAGTTGGTGAGATCGCGTTGGCGCGCTCGGTGTTTGGTGACAGTATCAGATTAGATGAAGTGCGATTAAAAACCACCTGGTGGGTTCTCAAAAACTATGCGGTAAGTCCGAATGGTCATATTTACTTTAATCCAGCCGATTGGATCGATGATTTTAGTGCGGCTTCGCTGGGCAAGCAGAGCTGGCTCATCCACGAGCTCACTCACGTGTGGCAGCTACAGCAAGGATTGAAAGTCGTACGCGGTGCCCTTATCGATCGGCGATATGATTATGTACTAGAGACAGGCAAGTCTTTTTTTAAATATGGGATCGAGCAGCAGGCGCGCATGGTGCAAGATTATTTTGTTCGTCGTCAGCGCGGACAAGATTGCCAAGATTTAGAGGCCTGTATACCATTTTTGACTGTAAATCCTCTCACTGACATAAAAAATACTAATCACGCTTCTAGCGCTTAATTTTTCTCTGATATGAGGTGAGCTACCAATCGATATTATGTTTCTATCATGACTGATAGGTTAGCAAGTGCTCTAACGGTAATCAAATAGCGCCAGCCCGACACCATTTTAGCTTTTTATATTTTTGCTTTATTAAAGGACACGTACTCTCATGCTTCGACTTTTGCCAGTAAAGCCTAATATTGATACTTCTGCTAGCTCAGCTCTGGCTGCAGTAGCGCTAACGGGCGTACTATTTCTGACCGGCTGTCAGCAGCAAGCTGACGCACCGCCTGTATCAGATGACACTCAAACAACTGAAAAAACAAGTGCAGAGGACAGTCAACCTATGCAGCAAAGTGATTCTGCTGCGGCACGTATAGAGCAGTTTCAGCCTATCTACGTTGCGCAAGCGCAAGGGCTACAGCGTCGACTACAAGCAGAGTATGAGTCACTGCAAGCGGCAGATGCCTCAGATAGCGAAGAATCGCTATTACTCAATGGGGCGACTAACGATTCTGGCACTCTGACAGAAAATGCGAATGGCGCCAACCCTGAACCATTACCAGCTGATAGTCCAGTAGAAGCTAACGCTACCAGTGAGGAAGGTTTGGATGCAGAGATGAATACAAGTACCGAAGTGGGTGAGCGTGATTTGACTGTGCTAAAGCGTATCAGTCTTGAGCCACGTAAGCCTGTGATACTGATCGAAGAGCAGATTATAGAGCGCTATCAGCAAACGATGGAAGCGTTATATCAGCCTGTGACTACGCCACTCAGTGCAGAGGATTCTGATACGCTGATCAATATAGCGACCTTAGTACCTCAGCTGTTTGAACATGCAGAGATTGCAGGAAGGGTCAGTGCAAAAAGCCCCGCGCTGGCTCGGTTGATTATTCAGCATCAAGTATGGGAGCAAATAGAAGCGCAGCAAGTGGTTGATATGCAGCAAATGAAGCAACAACAGCAGCAAGAATTTGAAACGCTCATGACCAAATTCAACGATACGATTAAAGGATATGACGAGCAGATAGCTAAATATGAGCAGACTTTGAAAGAGTTTCAATAGCGGTTTAAATGATACTCATAGTAACGAGTTTGCCAATAATTGGATGAAATGTATTCAATAGCATCTATCCCATAGCAATAAAAAATCCCGCACGATGGCGGGATTTTTTATTACAAAGATACTATTTTTGCTTACTTACGATCTTCAACTTTCACAAAGTCACGGCGCGTTTCACCAGTATATAACTGGCGTGGACGACCGATCTTGTATGGGGCGCTGTGCATCTCTAACAAATGGCTGATCCAACCTGAAGTACGAGCCAATGCAAAGATTACCGTAAACATTGATGTTGGGATACCGATGGCTTTTAAGATAATACCAGAGTAAAAATCAACGTTTGGATATAGGTTACGCTCGATGAAGAACGGGTCTTCTAGTGCAATTTTTTCGAGTGCCATTGCCAATTCAAGCTTAGGATCGTTGACACCAAGTGCCTCTAATACCTCGTCACAAGTCTCTTTCATGACTTTCGCACGTGGATCGAAGTTTTTGTAGACACGGTGACCAAAGCCCATTAGCTTCACTTCACGGCTTTTCACTTTTTCCATGAATTCAGGTACATTTTCAACTGTACCGATTTCATCAAGCATCTCTAGTACAGCTTCGTTTGCGCCGCCATGTGATGGACCCCAAAGGGCTGCGATACCAGCAGCGATACAGGCATAAGGGTTTGCACCGGTAGAGCCTGCTAGGCGTACTGTTGATGTAGAAGCGTTTTGCTCATGGTCAGCATGCAAAGTAAAGATTTTGTCCATTGCACGAGTGATGACATCATTAGTCTTATAGTCTACATCAGCAGGGGTTGCAAACATCATGTACAAGAAGTTTTCAGCGTAATTAAAGTCATTACGCGGATACATAAACGGTTCGCCCTGAGAGTATTTATAACTCATTGCCGCAAGTGTTGGCATTTTAGCGATTAGACGAATCGCTGTGATTTCACGATGTTCTTCGTTACTGACGTCTAGGTTGTCATGATAGAACGCTGATAATGCACCAACGACACCAACCATAATAGCCATTGGATGCGCGTCACGGCGGAAACCTTCAAAGAATTTACGCAATTGATCATGAACAGCCGTATGTTCGCGGATTTTTTCAAAGAAATCGGCTTTTTGCTCAGCGTTAGGTAGGTCGCCATTTAGCAACGCATACGCCACTTCTAGGTATTCAGCATGGTTTGCTAACTCGTCGATAGGATAGCCGCGGTGTAATAATTCGCCTTTGCCACCATCGATATAAGTAATTTTTGATTCAACAGGAGCAGTTACTTTGAAACCAGGGTCATAAGACCAAAATCCTGATTCTTGCAAAGCAGCAACATCGATAACTGGGCGCCCTAAAGTACCTTCAATAATAGGAAGTTCGTATTCTTCACCATTCACGGTTAGTTTGGCATTAGTGTCAGCCATAAATTGCTCTCCATTGTTTTTGATTTGTTAGAATAAAATTACTGCAGACGTACACCTCACGTCATCATTGGTCAAACGGTAGAATGTGTTTAACTCGTTTAATACGCAAGGTATATTAGCAGCAATTACTTGTGATTTGAAAAAACTTTTATTGACCATGGGTCCAATTGGCACGGCCTAGCGGTGGTTGTTCGCTGTAACTTTTGTATCAAAATATGTCTGATTGGTTATTTTGCGCCAAACTTTCTGTTTATCAAAAATATTTACAACGTCAATATTGACGTCATATTTTTGGGTTTGTCGCAAAAACGCAGCAGAATTTTCGTAAAAAACGAGGCTAAAAACAGACAGGGCATGAGTAGCAGACAGGTTGAGTGTCGATCATAATTGTCAGAGGTAAGCGTTTTCCACATTCAGTATTGCATATATCTATTCGTTTGTTAATTAAGTGTGTGCCTTTATTACTTTAGGGATAAATTTGTAATTATCGCCCAGTCATTTTATAATTGTAGGAATTAACTGGCACTAGCTTTGTGCGAATTGATAAGTGGTCATGATATAGTGTTGTCTAGAGCTTACTTTATACATGCTTATTTACGATTGTCTGGTGTTGCGATAAACCAAACCGAATTCTGTGGTTTAAATGTTCTTGTTAACCGCTCTATTTTTAGATGCTCAGCATAATTATTTAGTGCTCAGCGCAAGGTTTATTTTGATAGAGAAGACATATTAACGTTGTCTGGCTATTCATACGACCAATAAAAATAGACTGGTTAGTCGATCTTACTCATGTTTATTTTCTTTGTTGTATAATAGATAGGTTGTTTTGTAGGCCTGTCAGCTCGACAAGCGACACTAAACAGCTTATCAATACCTTATATACATGATTCTTTCTTCATATTTAGCACAAACTAAAAGAAGTCAGCTAGCTCTTCCTTACTTTATTCGTCTCGTGTGTTGCTCGATGCTCAACTGACACCATTTTTGTCAAGCGTTGATAGCAGATACAGGAGTATAACCGCAAAAAGGATGCCCGCTGTGAAAAGCAACCGACCTATTGATCTGCCTCTAAGCCAAGTGATTAGCGTTAATCGCTCACCGATCGCAATCGCCTCTATTTTGCATCGTATCTCTGGCATTATTTTATTCTTATTAATTCCTGTAATGCTGTGGCTATTACAGAACTCATTGGCATCGCCTGAGAGTTTTGAGACCGTATTTGACAACGTACTTGTGCGCTTTTTAGCATGGATATTTGTTGCCGCCATCGCATATCACTTCGTGATGGGTATCAAACATTTATTTGCTGATATGGGCATGAACGAAGAGCTAAAATCTGGCCGCACCGCCTCTATGGTCAGTTTTGTCATTGCAGCGATTTTAGTTGTCGCGTCATTTATATGGGTGATGTTCTAATGATTAAAAATGATTCAGGAATCAAAAGTGCTACTGGTCTGACAGGTTCAGGCTCACGCGATTGGATTATTCAGCGTATTAGTGCTGTTGTTTTAGCCGTTTATAGTGTGGTGTTGCTGGGCTTCTTTTTGACCCACGGCGATGTCACGTATCTTGAGTGGTCATCATTCATGACTAGCCTGCCAATGCGTTTATTCAGCTTAGTTGCTGTACTTGCATTAGCTGGCCATGCTTGGGTGGGAATGTGGACAGTATTTACTGACTATATTACGACAGGCAAACTGGGCTCAAGCGCAGCAGGTTTACGTTTAGTGCTACAGTCATTGATGATTATCGCTATTTTAGTATTTCTATTTTGGGGCATCATGATTTTTTGGGGTAACGGCTTTAGTGTCGTTGCTGTTTAATTATTGAGTGACCAGCTTTAGTATTGATATAAGTATCTATATATAAAACGGATGCACGCAGCTGGTATATCAGCTGATAGAGTAGTTTAAAAGTGTCCGTTGATAGCCAAAAATAGTCATAGCATTGGACCAACAGCGCCCACTATGTAGATTGTCGCTGAATGAGCAACAAGGTTGAGCGGGTTTGGTTCAGTATAACGATAGATATGCAAATTAAGTGGTCAAAGACTGTTATATCATTTTCTTTAATAAGCGCATGTGATGGCCAGATAAAAGCCCTTAAACCTGCAATAAGAAGATTTTAAAACACGCTTTTTATTTACTTATAAGCATTAACAGGCATTAGGAAAACCGTAATGGCAACTAGACAAGACAATACCATTAGTAATATTAAGACCCTAAACTACGATGCAGTTATCGTTGGTGGTGGTGGCTCAGGTATGCGCGCTTCATTGCACTTAGCGGAAGCGGGTATGAAGGTTGCAGTCCTGACCAAAGTATTCCCAACACGTTCGCACACGGTTGCCGCTCAGGGTGGTATCGGTGCAAGTTTGGGCAACATGAGCAATGACAACTGGCACTTCCACTTTTATGACACCGTAAAAGGGTCAGATTGGTTAGGTGACCAAGACGCTATCGAGTATATGTGCCGTGAAGCGCCAAAGGTAGTCTATGAGCTTGAGCACATGGGCATGCCGTTTGACCGTAACGAAGATGGTACGATTTATCAGCGTCCATTCGGCGGTCATACGTCGAACTATGGCGAAAAAGCGGTACAACGTGCGTGCGCTGCTGCTGACCGTACAGGTCACGCATTGCTACACACGCTCTATCAGAAAAACTTACAGCAAGGCACTGAGTTCTTCATCGAGTGGATTGCGCTTGACTTGATCAAAGACGAAGCGGGTAACATCAACGGTGTTATCGCCCTTGAGCAAGAGACAGGTACGGTTGCGGTATTCCAAGCACCAGTGACTGTTCTAGCCACAGGTGGTGCAGGTCGTATCTTTGCCGCTTCTACCAACGCTTATATCAATACTGGTGACGGTATTGGCATGGCAGTTCGCGCTGGTATCCCTCTACAAGATATGGAGTTCTGGCAATTCCATCCAACGGGCGTTCATGGTGCAGGTGTACTATTGACTGAAGGTTGCCGCGGTGAAGGTGCTATCTTGCGTAACAAAGATGGCGAAGCTTTCATGGAGCGTTATGCGCCAACCGTGAAAGACTTGGCACCACGTGATCTAGTATCGCGTTCTATGGACCAAGAAATCAAAGAAGGTCGTGGTTGTGGCCCGAATGCTGACCATATCGTTATGGACATGACGCATTTGGGTGTCGACACTATCATGAAGCGTCTACCGTCAGTATTTGAGATCGGTAAAAACTTTGCCAACGTTGACATTACTAAAGAACCTATCCCAGTTATTCCAACCATTCACTACATGATGGGTGGTATTCCAACCACTATACATGGTCAGGTAATCGTACCGGATCTAGAAGCAGGTACTGATGAAGACGGTTTATATGCCAATGGTAACGTCGTTAAAGGCCTATATGCTATTGGTGAGTGCGCTTGTGTGAGTGTACACGGTGCTAACCGTTTAGGTACTAACTCACTACTTGACTTGGTCGTTTTTGGTCGTGCTGCTGGTAAGCACATCGTTGATGAGTTCCATCAAAACGATCATAACTACAAACCACTTGATCCGCATGTACTTGACATCACGGTTGGTCGTTTAGACAAATTGCAGCAATCAACGTCAGGCTACAATGCACAAGACGTGGCTGATGAGATTCGTGCCACCATGCAGACACATGCCAGTGTATTCCGTACGCAGGCCATGATGGATGAAGGCGTTGAGAAAATCTTAGCGCTGGGTGAGAAAGTCGAACAAATCCATTTGGGTGATAAATCACAAGTCTTCAACACTGCTCGTATTGAAGCGTTTGAAGTGGCGAACTTATACGAAGTAGCAAAAGCGACGATGGTATCCGCCGCTAGTCGTCACGAAAGCCGCGGCGCGCATAGTGTCTCTGATTATGATCGTCCAGAAGATGATGATTATGCACCGAACGGCCGTAATGACCACGATTGGATGAAGCATACTTTATGGTATTCTGAAGGCAACCGCATCATTTACAAACCAGTTCGCAAAGTGCCACTGACTGTTGATTATATTGAGCCAAAAGTTCGCGTCTATTAATTTTAGACTATGCGCTCGATATAACAGAAAGCTTAAACGTTTTATCCCTTATTAATTTATTAAAAAGGTGACCGCCAGCTGCATGCTCATAGGAGTGCTACTAGGCTATTAATTGATATTCGATATTTGATTATCAGTAGTGATTAATAGCCAGCACTCAAATGTTGCAATCTTTGTATGCCCGCCATCACCTACGTGTGGAGTTTAGCATTATGAGCCGAGGTACTCGCACCATCGAAATCTATCGCTACGATCCTGATGTGGACGCAGCGCCGCGCATGCAAACTTATACGATTGAATTACTTGATTCAGATCGTATGTTGCTTGACGTGTTATTACGCCTAAAGAAAGAAGATGAAACAATCACCTTCCGCCGCTCTTGCCGCGAAGGTATTTGTGGTTCTGATGGCATGAACATCAACGGCAAAAATGGCCTAGCATGTCTAATCAACATGAACACGCTACCAGAAAAAGTAACCGTTCGTCCGTTACCTGGTTTGCCAGTGGTACGTGACTTGGTTGTTGATATGAACCAATTCTATGAGCAATACGAAAAAGTACATCCGTACTTGATTAATGATCAGCCAGCACCGCCAACTGAGCGATTACAGTCTCCTGCTGAGCGTGAAAAGTTAAATGGTCTATATGAGTGTATTCTGTGTGCATGCTGCTCAACGAGCTGCCCATCTTTTTGGTGGAACCCTGATAAGTTCTTAGGTCCATCAGCATTACTACATGCGTATCGCTTTGTTGCTGATAGCCGTGATGGTGACACACAAGCACGTTTGGCGCGTTTAGACGATCCGTTCAGTTTATTCCGTTGCCGCGGTATCATGAACTGTGTGTCAGTTTGTCCAAAAGGCTTGAACCCAACCAAAGCAATCGGTCATTTACGTAATATGTTGATTGATCAAGCTGGTTAATGGTTTGTAATTGTCTTGATTATTATTTATGGCACAAAAAAACACCACCTATTCATTAGGTGGTGTTTTTGTTAGTCAAAATCACTGATTATAGTAGTGTTAATTTTCTGATTATTATTGTTTGAAGTGGGCTTCTATTGGTAGCGATGAACAATCCTGCCGGATAGGTAGAACAAGAAGCCTGATACACTGGTGAATAATAGGACGTTAGTCTATCCGTAAATCTGTATGGGCGATACGTTGGTCATATGTAAGAAGACATATTATATAAACAGTCAATCTATACAATCAGATACACGTAAAGTTTGGTATAATTGCATCCTGAACTTGATCAAACATTGCGAAGTTTGTTTCCAATGCATTAGAAGTAGCGTCTATACGGGCTATTGCATTAATACAATAAAACGTTATGTATACAATAACGATGCTTCTATAATTGATAATAGATATTCATTACGTAAATACTTAGTATTGAACAAACAAACTATATCGCAAAAAACGCTCATGATATGCTATACAGCAATGTATGTTTATCTGAAACGATAAGATTTGTTAGCAAATAGCGGATATTTCAGCGATAATAGCCAGTTTATAGGCTAGTTTGAATATTGACCATTTATTAATAATTTATCATTGATGAATTGGTTATGGCTAAAAGAAGTATATATAAATTAATGTTGTGAAACGAGCCAGATCAGAAAACTGAGTATTCACAAATAAATTTATTTTTAACATAGGTGTTGCAATAAGACTTGTTATCACTATTTAGCATTACTTGCTCTTTTAGACAATGACAGCAATATTCTATAGTGACGGCAATACTTAGGGATAAAAGTGTTTTATCGAACCGTATTCAATGGAGTATGACGAATTGTCTGAACGCCTAGCATACAACGACTGACACCATAATAAGCACGATTCCATTCATTTATCTATCAAATAGACGATTATTATGAATAGTATAACCAAAGAAAAAGCGGACCAAGGACATACTGAACTGGCCGCCGATAATGCCAGCTATATAGAAGCTCTTTATGAGCAATACCTAACGGACCCTGATAGTGTTGACACAGATTGGCAAGCGTACTTCGAACAGTACAAATCGTCAAATGATGCTCAGCATAATGCTATTAAAGACCAATTTTTGTTACTTGCTCGCAATCAAACAGCGAACAAATCTAGTAACGAAAGTACCGGTACAAGTAGTAGCAATTCAGATAACTGTACTGATCCAAAGCAAATGGGTGTACAGCAACTGATCTCCGCATACCGCCGCCGTGGTCACCGCCGCGCCAAGCTAGACCCATTAGATTTACATCCACGTGCAGAAGTGGAAGATCTGACTCTAGCTTATCACAACCTATCAGAAGCCGACCTTGATACTGTATTCCCCACCAATGATTTAGTGATCGGTAAAGATGAAGCGCCATTGCGTGAAATTATCGAGATCATGGAGCGTGTTTACTGCCGCCATATTGGTATTGAGTATATGCATGTGACCACCAGCACTGAAAAACGCTGGATGGAAGAGTATGTAGAAAGCAATCTAGGCTATATCAAGTTTGACAAAGAAAAGCGTTTGTCTATTCTTGAGCGTCTAACAGCTGCCGAAGGTCTAGAAAAATATTTGGCGCGTAAATATACAGGTGTTAAGCGTTTTGGTCTAGAAGGTGGTGAGAGTTTCATACCTGCAGTCAATGAAATCATCCAACGTGCTGGTGGCTATGGCACAAAAGAGATGGTCATTGGTATGGCTCACCGTGGACGTCTAAACTTGTTGGTCAATATTTTGGGTAAAAACCCTGCAGACTTGTTTGATGAGTTTGATGGTAAAGTGCAGCCAGAAAAAGGCTCAGGCGACGTTAAGTATCACAATGGTTTTTCATCTAACGTGATGACACCAGGTGGTGAAGCGCATTTGGCTTTAGCATTTAACCCATCGCATCTTGAAATCGTTGCACCAGTATTACAAGGCTCAGTACGTGCACGCCAAGTGCGCCGTAATGATCAGCCGTCATTGGACAACACTGGTGGCAATTCAGTATTACCGATCGTTATTCATGGCGATGCGGCTTTTGCTGGTCAGGGTGTGGTTCAAGAAACCTTCCAAATGTCACAGACCCGTGCTTATACCACTGGTGGTACTGTGCACATCGTTATCAACAACCAAGTGGGCTTTACCACTAGCCGTCAAGAAGATGTTCGTTCAACCGAATATTGTACTGATGTGGCAAAAATGGTACATGCACCAATCCTACACGTGAATGGTGATGATCCTGAGTCAGTCGTTTTCGCGGCTCAATTAGCCTTAGACTACCGTCATCAGTTCGATAAAGACATCATTATTGATTTGTTCTGCTACCGTCGCAACGGTCACAACGAGGCAGATGAGCCTTCAGCCACTCAGCCATTGATGTATGCGGTTATTAAGAAACTACCAACGACACGTACCCTTTATGCACAAAAGCTCATCGCAGAAGGTATCTTAAATACTGAAGAAGAAAAACAGTATGAAGATAATTATCGTGAATCTTTAGATCGTGGTGATTACGTTGTTAGCTCACTGGTTCAAGAACCTAACGAGCAGCTATTTGTAGACTGGAAGCCTTATCTAGGTCATGACTTGGTTGACGATTGGGATACCAGTGTTGATATCGAAAAGCTCAAAGGTTATGGACGCCGTATGGCTGAGATGCCAGAAGGCTATAAGCTACAGCGTCAGGTTCAAAAGGTGGTTGAGCAGCGTTTAGCTATGCAGACTGGTGAAGAACCTCTCAACTGGGGTGCCGCTGAGACACTAGCCTATGCATCATTAGTTGATAACGATGATGTCTTAGTACGTATTACTGGCGAAGATGTCGGCCGTGGTACATTCTCACATCGTCATACTGAAATCTACAATGTTAATGATGGCAGCATGTATGTGCCACTTGCTCATTTGAGCGAGAAACAAGCACGTTTTGCTACTTACAACTCGTTGTTGTCAGAAGAAGCGGTATTAGCTTTTGAGTATGGCTATGCTACGACAGTGCCGAACGCCTTGATCGTTTGGGAAGCTCAGTTTGGTGACTTCGTGAACGGTGCACAGGTCGTCATTGATCAGTTCATCTCAAGTGGTGAGACCAAGTGGCAGCGTGTTTGTGGTTTGACGATGTTGTTACCGCATGGTTTTGAAGGTCAAGGCCCTGAGCATTCATCTGCTCGCCTTGAGCGCTTCTTACAGCTGTGTGCTGAAGACAATATGCAAGTCATTACGCCAACGACTCCTGCACAGATCTATCATGCCTTGCGTCGTCAAGCGGTACGTCCAATCCGTAAGCCGTTAATCGTTATGTCACCAAAGAGCTTGTTGCGTCATAAGCTAGCAACTTCTCATTTAGAAGAGCTTGCTAACGGTAAGTTCGAAACAGTATTGCCAGAGATGGACGATCACAACGCAGATAAAGTGACTCGTATGGTGCTATGTGGTGGTAAGGTTTATTACGATCTATTAGAACAACGTCGTGCATTAGGTCTTGATCATGTTGCTATCGTTCGTATCGAGCAGCTATATCCGCTACCAGAGCAACGTTTGGTCGCTGAGATCGAAAAATACAGCAACTTGACCGAGATTGTATGGACGCAAGAAGAGCCATTGAATCAAGGCGCTTGGTATTACTTAGCACCGCATATGTTCCGTATCGTTGTACCACATCCAACCAAAGCAAAAGTTATGGAGCCTGTGGCACGTCCTGCTAGTGCAGCACCTGCAACAGGATCTCCAAAACTGCATGCACAGCAACAACAAGCATTAATTGCTGGTGGTCTTGGTATCAGTGTTGATGAGTTATCTCAGTAACAGATTATCTAATCGAAAGACTATAGAAGATAAATGAATCAGGCGATGACAGTCAGTATCTTTTAGTACAATCTAAGTAGCATCACTAGAATGCTACTGACTGCCTATCACGACTTAATAATAAGTATGAATATCCAAATCTAAGGAGTATATCGATGGCTGACATCAAAGCCCCCGTTTTTCCAGAATCGGTTGCCGATGGCACAATCGTTGAATGGCATGTCACTGAAGGTCAACAAGTTAGCCGTGACGACCTATTAGCTGAAATCGAAACTGATAAAGTGGTACTAGAAGTTGTCGCACCTGATGACGGTGTATTGACTAAAATCGTTAAGCAAGTTGACGATACTGTATTATCTGACGAGTTGATTGCACAGTTCGAAGCGGGTGCAAGTGCAGGCGATGCAGCACCAGCTGCAGAGCAGTCAGCTGCTCCAGCACAAGAAGAGCAAGCGGCTGATGGTGGCGAGCCAGTACAAGTCACTGACAAAAAAGATGAAGCAGAGCACAAAGACCAAAGCCCAGCAGTCCGTAAAGCGGCAAAAGAGTCAGGCGTAGATCCTAAAGAAGTTGAAGGTAGCGGCCGAGGTGGTCGTGTCACCAAAACTGATATGGCTAATCCAACACTGAAATCAGACAGCAGCATCAAGTCTGACAACGGTCGTCCTGTGGCTGAATCAATGGGTGAGCGTACTGAAAAACGCGTACCAATGACTCGTCTTCGTAAGCGTGTTGCTGAGCGTCTATTATCAGCATCACAAGATACAGCGATGTTGACGACGTTTAACGAAGTGAACATGAAGCCATTGATGGACATGCGCGCTAAGTACAAAGAGAAATTTGAAAAGCGTCATGGTGTACGTTTAGGCTTTATGTCATTGTTCGTAAAAGCAGCGACAGAAGCACTGAAACGCTTCCCAGCAGTAAACGCTTCACTAGATGGTGATGATATTGTTTATCATGGTTTTTATGATATCGGTGTAGCCGTATCTTCAGATCGTGGCTTGGTTGTTCCAGTACTACGTGATACTGATCGCATGAGCATGGCTGATGTTGAAAGCACAATCCGTGAGTTTGGCGGTAAAGCACAGCAAGGTAAGCTTGGTTTAGAAGACATGACTGGCGGTACTTTCACTATCTCTAACGGTGGTGTATTTGGTTCATTGATGTCGACACCTATCTTGAACCCACCACAAACTGCTATCCTAGGTATGCATGCGATCAATGATCGCCCAATGGCAGTTGATGGTAAAGTTGAAATCTTGCCAATGATGTACCTAGCGTTATCTTATGACCATCGTATGATCGATGGTAAAGAAGCGGTACAGTTCTTAGTAACTATCAAAGAGTTGGTCGAAGACCCAGCTATGTTGTTACTAGACTTGTAAGCTTCTAAGCTTGTATTGGCAACCGCTAATACAAGCTTTTTAGCTTTGGTACAGACAATAGCTCTACCTGATAAGCAGCAATTGATTTGCTGCTAATTATATTAAAAAAGAATTTAATAATGGTGACTTGCTATTGACAAGTGAGTCTATCTCATTGACATAGTGTATTAACTATTCAGTGTGGATAACGCTGATCTATCAGTGAGACAAAAACCAGTTTAAATGACACATACAATTAAAAATAGGAACGTACTATGAAAGACAATTATGATTTAGTCGTCATCGGCGGCGGTCCTGGTGGTTACGAAGCAGCGATTCGTGCAGGCCAGCTCGGTATGAGTGTTGCTTGTATCGAAAAGCGCGTTTATAAAGGCGAGCCAGCACTTGGCGGCACTTGCTTAAACGTTGGTTGTATCCCATCAAAAGCCCTACTTGACAGCTCACATCGTTATGAAGCAACTAAGCATGACCTTGATGAGCACGGTATCAGTACTGGCGACGTTGCTATCAACATCGAAAAAATGATAGAGCGTAAAGAAGGCATCGTAAAACAGTTGACTGGCGGTGTTGCTGCGTTGCTAAAAGGTAATGGCGTCGATTGGCTACAAGGTTGGGGTACTTTAGTTGACGGCAAAGGCGCTGACAAAAAAGTCAAATTTACCGCTCTAGAAGAAGACAGCGAAACGACCATTACTGCTAAGAATGTCATCCTTGCGGCAGGTTCTGTGCCTATTGAAATCCCTGTTGCCAAAACTGACGGTGACCGTATTGTTGATTCAACTGGCGCGCTTGATTTCACCTCAGTCCCTAAGCGCTTAGGCGTTATCGGTGCTGGTGTTATCGGTCTTGAGCTTGGTTCAGTATGGCGTCGTCTAGGGGCAGAAGTAGTGGTATATGAGGCACTTCCTAGTTTCCTAGCTGCTGCTGACAAAGACATCTCAAAAGAAGCTGGCAAAATGCTCAAAAAGCAAGGTCTTGATATCCGCGTTGATACCAAAGTAACCAATGCTGAAGTTCAAGGTGACCAAGTTGTCGTCACTAGCGAAAACAAAGGCGAATCGAGCGAGGAGAGCTTTGACAAGCTAATCGTTTGTGTTGGTCGTCGCGCTTACTCTGAAAAGCTACTTGGTGAAGACAGCGGTATCACGTTGACTGAACGTGGCCTTATCGATGTCAATGACCAGTGCAAAACCAACCTTGATGGCGTGTATGCTATCGGTGATTTGGTCCGTGGTCCTATGCTTGCGCATAAAGCGATGGAAGAGGGAATGATGGCCGTTGAGCGTATTCATGGCGAAAAACCTCAAGTTAACTATGACACCATCATCAATGTCATTTATACTCACCCAGAAATCGCATGGGTTGGCTTGACTGAGCAAGAAGCTGAGGAAGCTGGCTATGAAGTTAAAACCGGCTCTTTCAACTTGGCTGCTAACGGTCGTGCATTGGCTCAAAGCGAAGCAGAAGGCTCTATCAAAGTAGTCGCTGATGCTAAAACAGATCGTCTGCTAGGTATGCATGCTATCTCTGCTGGCGCTGGTGATATCGTTCACCAAGGTATGATTGCGATGGAATTTGTTTCTAGTATCGAAGACTTGCAGTTGATGACATTTGCGCATCCAACGATTTCAGAAGCAGTGCATGAAGCCGCGCTATCTGCAGATGGCCGTGCTATCCACGCTATCCAGCGCAAAAAGCGTAAGAAATAAGTAGTTGCTCGTTTAATTATTATCGATTTACAACCTGATTGGGGTATCGCTATTTTGGTGATACCACAATCATGAGTGCGTCAGACGTATGATTAATATGTATATGTGCGCACTTGATTTCACTTTTTATTAATTGTAAAAAATAAAGGATACAATCAATGAATTTACATGAGTATCAAGCAAAAGAGCTATTAAAAAGCTACGGTTTGCCAATTCAAGAAGGCATCATCGCTCATAACGGCGAAGAAGCTGCTGCAGCTTTTGATAAAACCCCAACTGACATTGCGGTAATCAAAGCACAAGTACATGCTGGTGGTCGCGGTAAAGCTGGTGGCGTAAAGCTGGTTAAAACTCGTGAAGAAGCCAAGCAAGTTGCTGAAGAGCTGATCGGTACTAACCTAGTAACGTTCCAAACTGATGCTGATGGTCAGCCAGTCAACTTCGTATTGGTTGCAGAAGATATGTATCCAGTACAAACTGAGCTATATCTTGGCGCTGTTGTTGATCGTGCAACTCGTCGTGTAACCTTCATGGCGTCTACCGAAGGCGGCGTAGATATCGAAGAAGTAGCACACAACACACCAGAAAAAATCTTCAAAGTACACGTTGATCCTTTAGTCGGTTTAATGCCTTTCCAAGCGCGTGACGTTGCGTTCAAACTTGGTCTAGAAGGCAAGCAAATCAACCAGTTCGTCAAATTGATGACTGGCGCTTATAAAGCATTCGTTGAAAATGACTTTGCATTGATGGAAATCAACCCATTAGCTGTTCGTGAAAATGGCGAAATCGTTTGTGTTGATGGTAAAATTGGTATCGACTCAAACGCCCTATATCGTCTGCCAAAAATCGCAGCACTACAAGATAAAACTCAAGAAAATGAGCGTGAGCTTAAAGCGGCTGAATTTGACCTAAACTATGTTGCTCTAGAAGGTAACATCGGTTGTATGGTTAACGGTGCTGGTCTTGCCATGGCGACCATGGACATCATCAAACTGTATGGCGGCAAGCCTGCTAACTTCTTGGACGTTGGCGGCGGCGCAACCAAAGATCGCGTTGTTGAAGCGTTCAAAATTATCCTTGAAGACAGCAGCGTTGAAGGCGTATTAATCAACATCTTCGGCGGCATCGTACGCTGTGACATGATTGCAGAAGCGATTATTGCTGCAGTAAAAGAAGTTGATGTGCAAGTTCCTGTGGTCGTGCGTTTAGAAGGTAACAACGCTGAGAAAGGTGCGCAGATCCTAGAAGAGTCAGGTCTAAAACTGATTTCAGCTCAAGGTCTTTCTGACGCCGCGCAAAAAATTGTCGACGCTGTTAAAGCGTAATAGCCAAAGCGTAATGACGGCAGTGGCATATTGAAAGGCTAATGACAGCCGACGTCTGCTGCCATCATTACAAGACAACCGAATACAAGGAAAATATAATGAGTGTATTAATCGATAAAGATACCAAAGTATTGGTACAAGGTTTCACTGGTAAAAACGGTACGTTCCATTCAGAACAAGCCATCGAATACGGCACCAAAGTAGTTGGCGGCGTAACCCCAGGTAAAGGCGGTCAAACGCACCTAGGCTTACCAGTATTTAACACAATGGCGGAAGCTATGGAAGCGACTCAAGCTGACGCTTCTGTTATTTATGTACCAGCACCATTTGTACTAGACTCTATCGTTGAAGCAATCGATGCTGGCGTTAAGTTGATCGTTGTGATCACTGAAGGCGTACCAACTATCGATATGCTAAAAGCAAAACGCTATCTTGAAGAAGCGGGCGATGTGCGTTTGGTTGGTCCTAACTGTCCAGGTGTTATCACGCCAGGCGAATGCAAAATCGGTATCATGCCAGGCCACATCCATCAGCCAGGTAAAGTGGGCATCATCTCACGCTCTGGTACATTGACTTATGAAGCCGTCGCTCAGACTACTAAGCTTGGTTTTGGTCAGTCAACGTGTATCGGTATCGGTGGTGATCCTATCCCTGGTATGAACCAGATTGACGCATTGAAATTGTTCGAAGCGGATCCACAAACTGAAGCGATCATCCTAATCGGTGAGATCGGTGGTACTGCTGAAGAAGAAGCAGCTGCTTACATCAAAGATCATGTAACTAAGCCAGTTGTTGGTTATATCGCTGGTGTTACCGCTCCAGAAGGTAAGCGTATGGGTCATGCTGGCGCTATCATCTCTGGTGGTCAAGGTACTGCTGAAGAGAAATTCAAAGCGTTTGAAGATGCTGGCATCGCGTATACCCGCGATCCGTCTAAACTCGGTGAAAAGCTAAAAGAAGTTACCGGTTGGTAAGATAGGCAAAAGCCTATTAATACTAAAACTGTATTGAATTATTATGAGGACACCCCTACAATGGGGTGTCTTTTTTATGTCTGCAAATTTTATGAAAAACAAAATATTAGTCACTGGTGGTGCTGGATATATTGGTTCGCATACCTGTATAGCTTTGCATGAAGCAGGTTATGAGATGGTAGTATACGATAACTTATCCAATAGTAGTCGCGAAGCGATTAATCGTGTCTCTACCTTAATTGGTCAAAATATCGGGTTTGTTGAAGGTGATATTCGAGACATTGAGGCGCTGAGACAAGTCTTCTCATCCCATCAGTTCTTTGGCGTGATTCATTTTGCTGGTTTAAAAGCAGTTGGCGAATCAGTAGCCAAACCATTGCTGTATTATGATAACAATGTCAGCGGTACCATTACCTTATTAGAAGTTATGGCAGAGTATAATGTCAAGAATTTAGTGTTTTCTTCATCTGCTACGGTTTATGGCGATCCTGAAACTTTACCTATTGACGAAAACTCTCCACGTTCTTGTACCAATCCTTATGGACAAAGTAAACTTACTGTTGAGCATATTTTAGAAGATTTGGCCACATCCGATAGTAGTTGGAATTTGATACCTCTTAGGTATTTCAATCCAGTAGGCGCGCACTCATCTGGGCAAATTGGGGAAGATCCAAATGATATTCCTAATAACTTGATGCCTTATATCTCGCAAGTGGCTGTTGGCAAGCTTGAAAAGCTCAGCATCTTTGGTAATGACTATCCTACTATCGATGGAACAGGTGTCCGTGATTTTATCCATGTCACTGACTTGGCACAAGGTCATGTGGCTGCACTCAATTATCTAGATAAACAAGCCAGTCTAAAAAATGAGGATGGAAAGACACAACAAGACTCAGTAGGTTTTTTACCTATCAATCTAGGAACTGGTAAAGGTACCTCTGTATTAGAGTTAATGAGTGCTTTCACTGAAGTGACTGGAAGAAATGTTACTTATCAATTTACAGATCGTCGAGCAGGTGATATCGCCAGTTGTTATGCCAGTGCCGACAAAGCGAAAGCCCTGTTAGGGTGGCAAGCTGGATTATCGATTACTGATATGTGTCAAGATACATGGCGTTGGCAGAGCATGTACCCAAATGGCTACGATGTTTCTTAAGTCACATGGCGTTACAGCTGTCTAATAATGCGTTATGATTCTCTCATTTTCACCCATCTTCTTAATATAGCTAACATACTATGAAAAACATCACCCATGCCGTTATCCCTGTCGCAGGCTTTGGTACACGTATGCTACCGCTGTCTAAGTCCGTGCCAAAAGAGTTGTTGCCGCTTGGCAATCGTCCTGCTATTCATTACGTGGTTGAAGAGGCTATTGCTGCGGGTATTAAGCATATTGTCTTAGTCGGTCATGCGCAAAAGAGCGCGATTGAAAACTACTTTGATATCAATGCGGAATTGGACAATCAATTACGTCATAAAGGTAAAGATGAGTTGGCTAATAGCTTAAATTGGTTGCCAGAAGATGTGACGGTGTCGATGATACGTCAAGGCAAGGCGCTAGGTTTGGGTCATGCAGTACTGGCAGCGCGACCAATCATTGGTGAGCATGACTTTGCCGTATTGTTACCTGATGTCGTGCTTGATCCATTTACCACTAACATGTCTGCTGATAATTTGGCCTTTATGTTAGATGCCTTTGCTACAGATGGTCACTCACAGATATTGGTTGATAAAGTAGCAGATGAGGATGTACATAAATACGGTATTGCTAAACTCAGTGACAATAGTGATATGAATGACCAAGCAGATGTAAATGCTAGCTTTAGTGTTGCAGGTTTTATAGAAAAACCCAGTCTAGCAGAAGCTCCTTCAAACCTAGCTGTGGTTGGTCGCTATGTATTTAGCAATCAAATTTTTGACTACTTAGCCAATACGCAAGCCTCAGTAGGTGGTGAGATTCAACTGACTGATGCTATCGATGCACTCATTAACGAATATGGTGTAAATGTCACAACGATGCGCGGTGCTAGCTATGATGCAGGTGACATGCGTTCGTATATGCAAGCGTTTATCTATTTTGCCGAGCAGCAATTAGCAGATGATAAGTAGCGATGGATAAGATAAAGGACGATAAGAAGTATCATAGCGCTCGCCGTTCCAAATATTGGGAGCAGTTGCAAACGCTTGCGGCACAGTCATGGTCGCTGGCAAGTTTATTCGCGCAAGATGATAGTCGTGCTACACGCTTTAGTACGCAAGCTGGTGCGCTGTACATGGACTATAGCAAGCAATGTATCGATGAGCAGGTTATGGGCGCTTTATTGCAGCTAGCAGATAGCTGTGAGTTGTCCGCTCGAATTGATGCATTGATGCAAGGCGCGATGGTCAACAATAGTGAAGAACGTGCGGCCTTACACACAGCACTGCGCCTACCCGAAACGGCAGAGCTACAAGTTGGTAAGCAAGATGTGGTTGCCGACGTACATCATAGTTTGGCACAGGTAGCGAGACTATCCGAACGTGTCCGTAGTGGCACATGGCGAGGGTTCTCAGGTAAGGCCATCACTGATGTGGTTAATATTGGCGTTGGCGGTTCTGATCTTGGGCCGCTCATGGCGACTGCTGCGCTTGATGAATGGGCAGATACGGACATCGATGTACACTTCGTCTCTAATATGGACGGCACTCAGCTTGATAATCTACTAAAGCACCTCAATCCTGAAACCACTTTATTTATTATCTCTTCTAAGTCTTTTGGTACGGTTGACACCTTATCTAATGCCAAAACTGCACTGTCATGGTTGCTTGCGACGGCGACGCTGCGCGCGGGTACAGAGAACAGTGTGTTGCGTCGACACTTTATTGGAATATCAGCCAATAGTGAAAAGATGAGCGCTTGGGGGATACATCCTGAGCATCAATTAGAGCTTTGGGAGTGGGTGGGCGGTCGATTCTCCTTATGGTCTGCCATTGGTTTAGCCATTGCTATTCGTGTTGGTATGAATGGGTTTAGAGAGCTATTAAGCGGTGCTCACAGTATGGATGAGCATTTTGCACAGGCGGATTTTGTAAATAACTTACCAGTGTTGCTAGGGCTGCTAGCTGTATGGAACAGTACGTTTTTGAAGGTGAATGCCCATACCGTACTACCTTATGATGGACGGTTGGGCTATCTGCCTAGCTACTTGACCCAGCTTGAAATGGAAAGTAATGGCAAGTCGGTCACTCAGTATGGCGACCATATTGATTATGATACTTGCCCAATTCTGTGGGGCGAAATTGGTTCAAACGCTCAGCATGCCTTCTATCAGCTACTACATCAAGGCACGCAGCAAGTCTCCTGTGATTTTATCGCTTGTGTACGCCGTTATAGTGGCGAGGCACAAAACGCCTCGTTACAACAACAGCATGAGCTATCTTTAGCAAACTGCTTAGCGCAAAGTCGCGTACTGGCATTTGGCAATGCGGCTGTCACAGATGCATCGAATGATGATGAAAAAACTGCATCTAGTGCAGATAAATACAAATATTACCGCGGTAATCAACCATCAACCACCTTGCTTATTGATGAGCTTACACCTCATAGTTTGGGTGCGCTGGTTGCGCTCTACGAGCATAAGGTCTACGTGATGGCAAGTATTTGGGATATCAATCCGTTTGATCAATGGGGGGTTGAGATGGGCAAGCAAATGGCAGAGTCTGTGCATGACGCTATGCAGCAAGAGACTCACAGTCAATTTGACACATCCACAGACCACTTGCTACAGCATATCAAAAAACTGTCTCAGTAATATTGATCAATCAATAACGTAAAAAGGTACAATCATGGGGACTACTACAAACGATCAATGTACGCCTTATAATGAATTTGCATCAAACCCATTGACCAATTCCAATGTGTGTGTGCTGGTTGGCCATAGTATTGAAGCGATTACTAGTGCAGTGGTGCTGGCAAGTTTAGGTCAACGCGTTCATCTGTATGCAGATATGGATCTATTGGCTCAGCAGATACAGCAATATAGCTTTGAGCATCATCTGCAAGCGCTATGGCAAATGTATGTACAGCAGCAAGTCATTACGAGTCAAGCATTACCAGATAGTGCAGAGACGTTAATACAGTACTATGAAACGGCAAATCATGGTGACAGCCACGTCGTCAGTCAGAGCCTTCATAGTGATGATCGAAATAAAGTGGCGCTTTACTGGTTGTTTTTAGACAGTATCAAGCCAACATGGAACGACGACAGCTGGATTACGGCATTTAACCATAGTCACCAACAGGTGCTGCCTGTGATTATGAGTGGTATTGAGCAATTAGGAGCTATCTCAGCGCTATCTGAGCGTTTACAGCGCGCTTGGGTTTATTATGTCCCGTTCGTATTTTTACAAGACGGTGATGCTTATAACTCCATGTTGAACCCTACATTATGGTTACTAGGTGAAAAAACAGCAGACAGCAACCAACATTTAGAGATGTTACAGCCGTTAATGCAGCATACTTGTGCCGCTCATCATGCCGATATCGCCACGATAGAGTTTGCTCGTAGTGGCATCATGGCAATGCTCGCGACCCGAGTAAGCTTTATGAATGAGATGTCACGCTTGGCGGATAGCCAACAGGTAGATATCAGTCAGGTGAGTCGTATCATGGGGTTAGATGAGCGCGTAGGCAGTAGCTATCTACAGGCAGGCTGGGGGTTTGGCGGTAATACACTACCTACCGAGCTGGCTAAGTTACAGCAGTCGAGCACAATGCACAGTTTAGACATGCCTCTTTTACAGTCTGTCATGCATATCAATGAGGATCAAAAAGAGCTGATATTTCGCAAGTTTTGGCAGTATTTTGATGGCTTCATTGATAATAAAACCATCATGATCTGGGGCGGCAGCTATAAAGCAGGCTCAGGCCGTACCGCAGGCTCAGCCATTCATCCGTTGTTAGCATTACTGTGGTCTTATAATATCCATACACTGGTCTATAGTGATAAGGCACAGGGTGAGCTTGCTGCACTGTATGAACAACAACCTTTACTTGAATTTATTAGTAGTCCTTATCAGAGAATCAATGATGCTCAGGCCGTTTTTTTGATCAGTTGGTCGCCACGAGATCGACTAGATATTGATAAAATCAATCAGCAAGCCATGCCAGTATTTGATGCGCAAAATACATTTACTCGATCGCAAATTGATCGCTTAGTAGGCGACTATGTGGGTATTGGTCGATCTAAATAATTTTATTGAAGTTCTTCATTATTAAAAAAGCTCGCTAATCATGATTAGCGAGCTTTTTTGTGGCTTTATGCTGGGACAGCACCTTGTGCTGCTAGCCATTGCTGAACTTCTTGCGTTTTACTAGCCAATAACGCATGATCGCCACGACTTTCGATATTCAATCTAATCAGCGGTTCAGTATTTGAAGCACGTAAATTAAAGCGCCATTCGCCAAAATTTAGGCTTAAGCCATCAAGCGAAGATTTAATTGGATTGTCGATACTAAATTTTTCTTCAATTGCGCTGATGATCGTTGGGGCATCATGAGTCGTGAGGCGAAAATTGAGTTCACCTGAGCTGGGATAAGACTGAATATAGCCTGTGACCAATTCTGATAGGGTCTTACCTGTGATAGACAACAGCTCTATGGTGAGTAACCAAGGAATCATACCGCTGTCGCAATAGAAAAAGTCACGGAAGTAATGATGGGCGGACATCTCGCCACCATAGACCGCACCTGAATTGCGCATGATTTGCTTGATAAAAGAATGTCCAGACTTGCTGATGACGGCATTTCCATCATGTTCTCTAATAACGGCTTCCGTGTTGTATATGACTCGTGGATCATAAACAATGGACTCGTTTGGATACTTATTCAGAAAAGCTTGAGCGAGCATACCGACGATGTAACTACCATCAATAAACGATCCATTTTCATCAAACAAAAAGCAGCGATCAAAGTCACCATCAAAGGCAATACCAAGATCCGCTTTGTTTTCTATCACGGCTTGCTGAGTCGCCAGTCTATTGGCTTCAATCATTGGATTGGGGATACCGTTAGGGAAGCTACCATCAGGCGTATGGTGCAAGGTGATAATTTCAACGGGTGCACCAGCTTGCACCAGTTTATCGATTAACAAGTCAACGACTGGACCTGCGCTGCCATTACCGGAATTAATAATCAATTTAAGCGGCTTTAATTTATTAACATCAACAAAAGTCATGACATGATTGATATAAGCACTTTTATCAGTCAATAATTGCAATTTTCCTGATTGATTGTCAGTGGTAAATTGCCCCGATTCTGCCAATGCCTGAATCTCTGCCAGCCCGTCATCCGCACTGATTGGTTTTGAGTGCTCTTTGACCAGTTTTAAACCATTATAATTGATAGGGTTGTGGCTCGCCGTGACCTCTATACCGCCCAGCGCCTGATAATGACTGGTAGCAAAGTAAACCTCTTCCGTACCACTCATGCCCAAATCGATAACGTCGACGCCTGCATCAACGATGCCTTTGATAGCGGCTTGTTTTAATTGCTCACTAGAGTGGCGAATATCACTACCAATGACGATAGCAGGCTGTAGTTCTGCCATATCATTGGTTTGAGTTTCAATGGCTGAGTGATAGCGCTGATATAAAATCTGAGCAAAAGCTCGACCAATACGGTAGGCGATATCTTCATCGAGATTGACGCCAAGCTCACCGCGTATATCATAGGCTTTAAACGAGTTGATGGTGATAGGATTGAATTCTGTGGCTGGCTGATAGCTGGTGGTCGCAGAAGTCGACATAATGATAAAATTCCTTGCGCGTGAGCAATGATAAAATAAGAAAGTAGATAGCATAATTATAAGCCAATCAGGGTTCAATGATACATTAACTACTCAATGAGTTAGATACATGTCGATATGTATGACGCAGATTTATGCTGATCGATCACTAAGCCTCTTACTACGCTGACATACGAGAATGATAAACTATACGCTATACTAAGCCAAAAAATGGCATGATAAATAAAGATATAAGAGTATTTCCTATGAGTATTTTAGACAACAAAGTAACAGTGCCTAAGCCCGTGCAAGGCACACCAGAAGCGAGCGGTGAGTTTGATGATTTACTGGCTTTGATGGCCCGTCTACGAGCAGATTGTCCATGGGATAGGAAACAGACCAACCATAGCCTTATTCCGTATGCCATTGAAGAAGCCTATGAGCTGGGCGAAGCAGTGCAAAGCGATGATGATGAAGATATAAAAGGCGAGTTGGGTGATGTCCTGCTACAAGTCATCTTTCATTGTCAGATGTACGCTGAACAAGGGCGTTTTGATATGAGTGATGTCATTACGACCTTGCAAGAGAAGTTGGTTCGCCGTCACCCTCATGTATTTGAAGCCGAAACTCTCAAAGATGATGCCGCGGTAAAAGTACGCTGGGATGAGATTAAATTGGAAGAGCAGCAGGCACGCGAGGCACGTGGCAAGTCAAAACGTCGCTTAGATCAAGTGAAAGCGGGTAGTGCCTTAATGCAGGCACAAGATGTGCAAAAACAAGCGTCAAAGCTGGGTTTTGATTGGGACGGTATCGCTGGTGCCGTCGAAAAGCTAGACGAAGAGATTGCTGAGCTAAAGCATGAGCTAACAGATAAATCTATAGTCGAGATCAAAGCCAATATCAGAGAGGTCGAAAAGGAATTAGGCGATTGCATGTTTGCGCTCGTCAATGTCGCACGCAAACTAAACCTTGATGCAGAAGCGTCTACCTTAACCTGCGTGCACAAGTTTAAATCACGTTTTGGTTATATTGAGGAGCGATTAGCATCAAGTGGTAAGCGTTTGGAGGACAGCGATATAACCGAAATGGATGCATTGTGGGAAGCGGCGAAACAACATGAACGCTCATCATAAAATTTCGTCTCGCAGCTATATTTCGTCTCGCAGCTATATTTCGCCTAGCAGCTATATAGCAATGGTTATTGTTGGTCTTTTATGTGCTCTGCTGATGCTTAATAATGCCCACGCTGCTCCTTGTTTTGACAAGCCTCAGCGTGCTTACGCTTATCTGTTGGCACAAGAAAATGCCAAAATACAGGCACGAGTTGAAGCCACCGTAAATATCAATCGTGCCAGTGAAGGTGAGCTGGTATCGCTAAATGGTATTGGTAGCAGTAAAGCCCAGGCGATTATTTTATATCGTGAAATGTTTGGTGAGTTCAAAACAGTAGATGAGTTAGCAAAGGTGAAAGGTATTGGTGCAAAAACGCTTGAGAAAAATCGAAGACGCTTAAGTGTGCAAGACTAATAGCGGTATTTTGCATTAATCAATCCCAATATTGACAAAATAGCATGTAAGTAAATGTCATAACACACCCAGCACGTGCAAAATTTGTTAAACTAGCGGGTACATCCGCCTGATAAACGCTGTGTTATTCAGGGGTGGTTAAAGAATACCGGCGAGGAGTAGATGCATGGCCGAGCGTGCCGCCAAGCAGTTAGAACTGAACAAATCTGAATTACCCAATTCCATTACTGAAGTGATTGCTACATTGACCCGAGCTGGGTTTGATGCGTATATCGTTGGTGGTGGTGTGCGCGATACCTTATTGGGTCTGCGCCCAAAAGACTTTGACGCCGTGACTGATGCCAAGCCGCACGAGATTAAAGACGTCTTTGGCAAGCGTTGCCGTATCATCGGTCGCCGCTTCCAATTGGCGCATGTGTATTCAGGTCGCGAGTTAATTGAAGTTGCTACCTTCCGTGGTCCACCAACGAGCAATGCCAATACCAATCAGGACGGGATGATCCTGCGCGACAATGTATGGGGCGATATCAAACAAGACTTTGCCCGTCGTGATTTTTCTATCAATGCGCTCTATTATCAACCGCTCAAAGGCATCGTCCATGATTTTTGCGGTGCGCTTGATGATATTGATAACAGAATCATTCGTCTATTGGGTCATGCGCCAGTGCGTATCGAAGAAGATCCAGTCAGGCTATTACGTGCCCTTCGATTTAAAGCCAAATTGGGCTTTGAGTTTGATGATGCGTTAGCCGATCAGTTTCACGATGGTAATTGGGCGCTGCTCGAGCAGATATCGCCACATCGTCTCTATGATGAAACACAGAAGATGTTTACCGGTGGTTATCTAGTGCCATTGTTGCCATTATTGTTTGAATCTGGCGCGATCGATAGCCTCATCATTTATCCACCAGCCGAGCCAAGCGCCTTAGTCAATCAAGTGGCCATCAATACCGACAAGCGTATTGCGGCAGGCAAAAGCATCAATCCAGCTTTCTTCTATGCTGCTTTACTGTGGGAAAACTATCTGCATCAATTGGCAAAAGCCAAAAAGCGCAACATGCCGTTTGCTGAAGCACAAATGCACGCTGCGGGCAAAGTGATCGATCGTCAACGTATCAAAACCGCTATTCCAAAATTTGCTGAGCAATTTATCCGTGATATCTGGATATTACAGCCAAAACTTGCGGCTCCGCGTAGCAAGCAAATCGTCCAGCTCTCTGAGCATCCGCGCTTTCGTGCGGGTTTTGACTTTTTATTATTGCGTGAGCAATGCGGCGATGCTGAGCATCCGCTATCAGAGTCGACGAATGACATGGGCGAGTGGTGGCAGACGTATCAGACATTGTCTGAGCGAGAGCAGCAGCAAGCGATTGAAGCGTTCGACGAAAATATTCGCCGCGGTGCCTACAAAAAAGGGCAGCGTAGCCGCGGACGCAATCGTCAAAAACCAGAAGCAAATATCACTGATCATTCACCATCTAATCAGAGCAGTGCGAAACAAAGCAATGCTAATGATAGTACTGAGAAAGGTAGAAAGGATCAGACAATGGTAAACGATTCATCGAATATCCCAGCACGCCGTCGTCGCGCTGTCAGCCAGTCTAAAAATGATAGCAGTAACAATAAAGAGTACAACACGCAGCAGGTCAAGCAAGATAGCAATGAGCTTGCTCAGCTACAACAACTATCGCTTGCCAGTAATAACCAAGCGACAAACAAACGCCATCACTCTAAACCTGCGCCACTATTTGTTATAGAGCACGAAAAAGTTGTGCCGCCGCTACAAAAGCAGCTGCCAGCTGAGAGTGCATCGCAGCCGAAGCGTACGAGCGCACCTGTGCAAAAGCAAGGGCCGACTAGTAACGACACCCAAAAGCAAACGGATAAAGCTGATCGTTCAGATAACACTCAGTTGTCTCAAGCTAATTCGTCAGAGGTTAAGGCATCATCTGATCAGGCAAGACCAACTCGCTCGATCGCAAGATCGCCTGCGCTAGTCAGTATGAATAACGAGCCGATTCCGCACAAGCGTCGCCGTCGTCAGCCTACTGTTGATAGTGCAAATAGTGTCCAGTTGCAAGGCAAGGCTGATAAAGAGCAGTCAACAGCGAAGTATACGAGAAAAGCACCTAAGTCAGTAGCGACATCAGCTAGTTCAGCTGATACTACAGAAGCAAAAACTGTAAAGCGTGAAGTGACAAAGAAAGCGGCTACACCAACAAAAGCTAGAAAACCAATCAAAGCAAAGACTGAGCAAGCTGCTAGTAATCAAGCCCCTGCTGTTAAAGTGACCGATGATAAAGGCCCTGTGCCATCAAAACGCCGTCGCCGTCAGCCTAGTACTGAAAGTGTCTGATATGAGTAACAGTATGAATGATAGTCACTGGGTTACCTGTTATGTGGGCCTAGGTAGCAATCTATCTAATGAGTTGGGCTCGCCTACAGACCACTTGCAGCAAGCGCTTGAAAGCATGAAAAAGAGTGAGAAAATACGCGAAATTAGTGTGTCTTCTTTTTATGCGTCAGCGCCAATGGGTCCACAAGACCAGCCAGATTTTATCAATGCGGTTGCTGGGTTTGAGACAGTGATGACGCCTTTTGAGCTGCTTAGTTTTTGTCAGCAGTTAGAAGAAATGGCCAAGCGGGCACGTTTGCGCCGCTGGGGTGAGCGTAGTCTAGATGTCGATATTTTACTATACGGTGATATGCAGATTGCCGAACCACAGCTAACGGTTCCGCACGCTGGACTATGCGAGCGTAACTTTGTATTGATACCACTGCGAGAGTTAGCGTCAAATTTGACTATATTAGACAAACCAATAGCTGACTACCCACCAAGTCATGATTGGACAGGCTTAAAATTATTATCAAATGACTGATCTGCAGTGGCTTATCATAAAAAGTATCAGATACTTTTTATGATAGCTCACTAACGCTAGCTAAAGTGATAGACATTGATAAGTAAAGGCATTGCAAGTTAATTGAGGGTCATATGACAACATTATCTACGTTAAATAAATTTAAAAAAGATGGTACTAAGTTTACTTGCTTGACGTGCTATGACTCAATGTTTGCACGGATGATGGATAAGGCACAGATCGATACGATTTTGATTGGTGATAGTCTAGGTATGGTCGTGCAAGGCCACGACTCAACGCTACCTGTGACCGTCAATGATATGGCATATCACACAGCCAATATCGCTCGTAGTAATAAACATGCCTTGATATTAGCCGATCTGCCGTTCATGAGTTATGTGACGTTGCCAGAAGCCATTGCCAATAGCCGCCAATTGATGCAAGCAGGCGCGCATGTGATTAAGGTCGAAGGCGGTAGTGAGCTCTGTGAATTGGTGACGACTTTAGCGCAAGCAGGTACGCCCACTTGTGTACATCTTGGTTTGACGCCGCAATCGGTCAATGTGTTTGGCGGCTATAAGATTCAAGGCCGCGGTGACGAAGCGGCTGACAAATTGCTCGCTGATGCTAAGGCAGTGGTTGATGCTGGTGCAGCGCTGTTGGTGCTAGAGTGTGTGCCGGCAGCACTTGCCAAAGCAGTGACAGACGCTGTCGCTGTACCGGTCATTGGCATCGGTGCAGGCGCAGATACTGATGGTCAGGTACTGGTGATGCATGACATGCTAGGCATGGTACATGGTCGTGTGCCACGTTTTGTTCATGACTTTTTGACTGATGAGCGTAACAGTGCACGCAGTATTGAAGGGGCTTTTGCGTTATATCAGCAATCGGTACGTGACCGCAGTTTCCCAACTGAACAGCACCAATTTAGCTAATCTATTTGAGCTTTCAAATATCAGAATATTGAAATATAAGAAAAACTACCATGTCTCCAATTATTCATCATCATATCTCGTCACTGCGTACCGCTTTGCAGCCGTATCGTAGTCAGCAAAGTGGCAGGCAAGACCGTCAGCAGCGTATTGCGTTAGTACCAACAATGGGCAATCTGCATGAGGGTCATCTAGAGCTGGTAAAAATTGCTAAACAGCATGCGAATATCGTCGTCGTTAGTATTTTTGTCAATCCTACTCAGTTCGGTGTGGGTGAGGATTTTGATAGTTATCCGCGTACACTAGACGAAGATGTGGCTAAGCTTGCCACTGTTGGTGCAGATTATGTCTTTGCGCCGAGCGTTGATGCTATGTACCCAGTATTACCACCACCGACTACCGTATTAGCTGGCGCTATTAGTAACCAATTATGTGGTCAATCACGCCCTGGTCATTTTGACGGCGTTGGTATCGTTGTCTCTAAGCTTTTCAACATTGTGCAACCAGATGTGGCGATATTTGGCCAAAAAGACTATCAGCAGCTGGCTATTATTAAGCAGTTGGTGCGTGATTTGAGCTACCCAATTGAGATTGTTGGCGCACCTATTATTCGTGCTGATGATGGGCTAGCGCTCTCCTCGCGTAATCAATACTTAACCGAATCTGAGCGACAAGTTGCGCCTATACTGCATCGAGAGCTACAAGATTTGGCAGAGCAGTTGAAAGATGGTGGCATCAGCCAGCAAGCGTTTGAGTCATTACTAGCAGACAAGCGTACACGCATTAGTGAGGCAGGTTTCACGATTGATTATCTAGAAGTAAAAACTGAAGCGCTGGATTCTGTCGTAAGTGACTCTACAACCTTCAATATAGAAAATAAAAACATTGTTATTTTGGTTGCAGCATGGCTGGGACGCGCACGTTTATTGGATAATCAATTAGTAGTGGTGGGGTAAACCCTTTGGTACATAATGTATCGGATGCAATGAACTAGAATGGGTAGATCATGGATATAAGTCAGGATCAAAGCGATAATCAAGCCGCATCGACAACGCCAAAAATATCAACGCCAAAAATATCAATGGACAAGCTCAGTATTCTAGTGGTATCAGGCCGTTCAGGATCAGGCAAAACATCAGTGTTAAATATCCTAGAAGATTTAGGATATTACTCTATTGATAATCTACCGTTGTCTCTATTGCCGAGCGCTGCCCACAAGCTGGTAAAAGAAAGCGGTATCCATCGTATTGCACTAGGTGTTGATATACGGACGCCACGAGCTGATTTATCTAACTTTGCCGCTACCTATGCTTCTTTGAAAGAAACCTATGGGGCGCAAGCGGTACAAGTCCTATATGTGACGGCGCAAGAGAATACCCTAATAGCACGTTTCAATGCGACGCGCCGTGTTCACCCCTTGATGTCTCAAGATGTTGATAGTGACAATGCAAAGCATATCGCATTTAACCTGCCTGCTGCGATCAAGAAAGAAATTGAATTATTAGAGCCAATTTCTGGTCATGCTGATATCAAGATTGATACTACCAGTCTAAATATCCATCAGTTAAAAGACAGATTACGCGAACATATTGGCATGGACAATCAGATTGTCATTAACCTACTGTCATTTGGTTTTAAGCACGGTAGTCCCATTGATGCTGACTTTGTATTTGATGTCAGGATTTTGCCCAATCCACATTGGAATCCTGAGCTGCGTGCCTCGACAGGGCTCGATGCTGAAGTCAGCGCATTCTTCGCTGATTATCCTGAAGTGTCTGAGATGCTCAATGACATCGATAAGTTTTTGACACGTTGGCTACCAGAGTTTTTGCACAATAATCGTCATACAGTGACGGTTGCGATCGGTTGTACCGGCGGTAAGCATCGTTCAGTATTTATCACCGATCATTTGCAGCGTCGCCTCGCTGATACGATGCCAGAAGGTGTAAAGGTACTGGCAAAACATCGCGAAAAAAGTCGTTGGTAGTTATATTCAGCACTATTAATTTTATTACTTATTATTTTGGAAAGCTTTTATGATTGACTGGTCAGAACAAGATATGCGCGTTTCGCGCACAGAACTCAAAAAATCTCATGAGCGCTTGCAGCAACTGTCTATACCGCTCGCTGGCCTATCAAAAAAACAGCTAAAAACGTTGCCAGCCAGTGATTATTTTATGGCTGAACTCATGGCATTGGCTGATATTACTAGCGCCAATGCTCGTAACCGTCAGACCAAACGCGTCGGCAAGCTCATCAGTGAAGAAAATCGCCACGAGTTGGTCAAGGCATTGTTTGATGCATTTTTTCCTAAAGAGCAAGTGTCTAAAATTGAAAGTTGGTATGATCGCTTAAATATCAATGATGAGGGCACGCTCAAGCAGTTTGTAAAACAATACAAAGCTTCTGAGCACAACAGTATGTATCAATTACTACTATGGATTGAGTACGCCAAACATATGCAAGACGATGAGCTAATGGCAGAATCCAAAGCAGACTTGGCAAGCTATATTCGTGAAGTGGCGATCTTGTCGCAATTAAAAAAATAGATATATGATAGTAATATCGACTAGATTTTAGAACGCAAAAAAGCCAATCAATGAATGATTGGCTTTTTAGTGTGTCATATAGACATTATCGCACGTAAATGATGCTATTCAAGCTAACGTGATATAGGTTATTTCTTTTCAGCGCGGGCTTTATCGACTAAATATTCAACGACTTTAGGCACTTTAGCATCTTCACCAGTTACCACGTATTTGCCTTGTACGACCACGGCTGGTACGCCAGAAAGCTGATAACGTTTAGCGCCTTCTTGTGAGCGACCAATTTTTGTACCAACGGCAAATGAGTTATAAAGACTGTTGAATTTCTTTTCATTTACGCCTTTCGATGCGTACCATTTACTCAATGATGATTGATCAAACAGCTTTTTGCCATCTTTGTGGATAGCGTCAAATAGTGCAGAATGGGTTTTGTCTTCGAACCCTAAAAGCTGAGCCGCATAGAAACCACGAGCGTTGGCTTCCCAAACAGGGTTAAGTGCCGCTGGTGTTTTGAAGAATACGACATCTTTGTCTTTAGTCTTTGCCCATTTTTCCATATGCGGATCAAGCACATTACAGTGCGGGCAGCCATACCAGAAAAACTCACGAACAATGATAGCATCACCGCTGATGGTCTCTGGGTTGTCTATTACGCGATAATCTTTTCCAGCGACATAGTCCGCAGCTTGTGCGCCCATTGAGGCAATTCCAATGGCTATCGCCAGACCAGTCAGTGTAATGACACGTTTCATACTTTATCCTTGAGGTGTAGGGATTTAGAGTTTGTTAAAAGGTTAGGGTATTTATGACATTTACAACATCGATATGTGAGATATACGATTTTCAGAGTGTCTGAACGATACAGCGTCAAGTATAATCGAACAATATTGAAGTATCGACTATGATAGCGTAAAACGTGCACGCTTGTGAATCGGATTCTTAACCGACAGTTATAAAGTTGTTAGCTATTATTTAAGGCGTATTGCTTGTCATTTCTGATAGTTAGCTCTTTTAAGCTTACGGCTCATCGCTATACTTACTTTATGCTCATTATAAAGTACGCGAATAAGTATGTCTAAAGCAGCTATTCTCTATTATTTGCCATAAAACTGCAGGTAAAAAGCAAGTAAGAAATAGACGTTTGCTAGGCCCATTCACAATCAGTGACGATGTACCTACGACAAATATACGGCTCTCATGCTAATATTGAGCACATAAACGTGCACTGTATACGATAACAACTATAATGACAATCAAGGAAAATGCTATGAGCTCAGCTTTATCTTCTTCGCCATCTTCGAGCAATAAAATCAACAAAAATCTCGATAACACGGCGGCTGGCACTATAAACGTGGACCCCAGCGAAGTTGAAAAATTTAACAATCTGGCGAGCGAATGGTGGAGCAATACAGGTGCATTTGCAACGTTACATGAGATCAATCCGCTGCGTTTGAATTGGATAGAAGAGAACATTAAGCGTGGCTATCAAAACGATACCCGCAGTAATGACGTGACTCATAAGACCGCTGAGCAAGGGCTCGCTGACAAAAAAGTGCTGGACGTAGGATGCGGTGGCGGAATATTGTCAGAGTCTATGGCACGTCGCGGTGCGGATGTGACAGGTATTGATTTGGGTACTGAAAACCTCAAGGCTGCTACGCTGCACGCTGAGCAAAGCGGATTAGAGAGTACTTTACGCTATCAGCATATTCCAATTGAAGAGCTAGCAAAAACGCAGGCTGGTCAGTTCGATGTGGTGACCTGTATGGAGATGCTTGAGCACGTGCCTGATCCTAGCTCAATTGTACAGGCTTGTTATGAGCTTTTAGCGCCTGGCGGCGTTTGTGTACTATCGACAATCAACCGAAATCCTAAGTCGTACTTATTTGCTATTGTTGGTGCAGAATACGTGCTGCGATTGCTAGACCGCGGCACCCATGATTATGCCAAGTTTATTACCCCAGCTGAGCTAGACAAAATGGCCATCAATACAGGGTTTGTACGTCAAGATATCATCGGTCTGCATTATAATCCGCTGACTAAGCGCTATTGGCTCGCCCAAAACGTTGATGTGAACTATATGATAGCTGTCCAAAAACCATTGGTTTAACGCGGTAGAATGAGCACTGTAGACGGTTTTCTTTATCCATTGTAATTTTACTAAACACGTTATCAATTTCAAGAGCATTCACTATGACCCAATTTGTAAAAGCTGTTTTATTTGACCTTGATGGGACGTTAATCGATACTGCTGCAGATTTTGTGCGTATCATTGGTAAAATGAGTCTCGAAAACGATTGGCAAGCGCCGCCTGAGGCAGAAATCCGCGAGCAAGTCTCTGCTGGTGCCTCAGCCATGGTGCAATTAATGCTCAGGCATAACGACCAACTAGAAGTCAGTGAAGAGGCGTTGCTTGAGTTTCGCCAGCAGTTTTTAGATGACTATGAGGCAGATATTTGTGTCGACAGCTGCTTGTTTGAGGGGCTTGAAGCGGTGCTAGTTGATTTAGAGAGCAAAGGCGTACCTTGGGGTATCGTGACCAACAAGCCTCGCTATTTGGCAGAAAAACTATTGAATAAGATGCAGTTAGACGAGCGCTGTGCCGTTCTGGTATGCCCTGATGATGTGTCGCGTTCAAAACCAGATCCAGAGCCAATGTACATGGCACTAGAGAAACTGGGTATCCCTCGCGGTGCGGCTGGCTGCGTACTCTATGTAGGCGATCATATACGCGATATCGAAGCGGGCAATGCAGCTGGCATGTCTACGATTTTGGCGGCTTATGGTTATATTCCACCTGAAGATCAAAAAACGCTAAAGAAATGGGGCGCAGATCATATTACTGATACCCCTGAGCAATTGAGAAAATTGCTGCTTTCTTCTGGCAAATTTGAGTATTTATAGACTGGTTTTTAGGTAGTAAATCATCAGTATGAATTATCTTGAGCTCATACTGATAAGCATATATTCTCAATGATTCAACGATAAGTAGTGAGCAATAGCATGAGTGACAATATCAATCAGCCAGCTAATCAGACAAACAACCCAAAAAACGTTCAAAGTCTTACTCAGCCTTTGACTCATGACGATATTCGCAACTTTGTGCCACCTACTCATTGTCTAGATGGAAAAACTATCTTAGTGACAGGTGCAGGTGATGGCATTGGCCGTGTTGCAGCATTAACCTATGCTCGTTATGGCGCTACCGTTTTGCTACTAGGCCGTACCAGCAGCAAGCTCGAGTACGTCTATGACGAGATTGAGAGCCTTGGCGGTAAACAGCCTGCTATGTTGCCGATGAATCTAGAAGGGGCGACCTATGCTGAAATGCAGCAGCTAGAAGGATTGATTGATAAAGAAGTTGGTCAGCTGGATGGTATCTTGCATAACGCTGGTGTGCTTGGGCAGTTGACGCCACTTGAGATGTATGACGTTGATACATTCGCTCAAGTCATGAAGGTCAACTTTACAGCGACCTTCATGCTCACCCAAGCATTGCTACCACTGCTAAAAGATGCCGATCATGGCTCTATCGTTTTTACTTCTAGTACAGTTGGCACACATCCTCGCGCATTTTGGGGTGCTTATGCGCTATCAAAACAAGCAGTAGAAGGTATGAGCGATATCTTTACTCAAGAAACCCAAAATACCACAAATCTGCGTTTTAACTGTGTTAATCCAGGTGGTACTCGTACTAATATGCGCGCCCATGCTTATCCAGGTGAAAACCCGATGAGCTTAAAAATACCTGAAGATATTATGGCCGGTTACGTCTGTCTGATGAGTGATGCAAGTGTTGGCGTGCGCGGGCAGGTTGTCGAGTTGCAGCCAAAAGATTAGCAGTGATATTTTTGATGTACGTTGCCATGTTTTATTTATGAGATTGCGACGATTACTAGGTTGCAATCAGTCGTATCTAGCCCCATCTATTTGTTATTAAAGAAATTATATACAGAATAATGACTAATAAAAAACAAATAGGATAAAATTATGGCAGGTGGCTGGTCAAGAGATGGTGCTGAGCACGAGCAAATGGATGCAACGGTCAATGATGCCTTGGAGCGCGCGCGGCGTTCGCTACCAACAGGTATCAGTGCTGAGCTATGTGATGAATGTGGTAACCCTATTCCAGAAGCGCGGCGACTAGCGGTACCTGGTATTCAGCATTGCGTCAGTTGTCAGACGGAGCTTGAGCAAGAGGCAAAAGCGGCTGAGCTATTCAACCGTCGCGGTAGTAAAGACAGTCAATTGCGCTAAAAGGTAAAAAGACAGAAAAAGGGCGGGCATTGCTAGATAATATAGTAATGCCCGCCCTTTTTTTTGTCTATGACTATAGAACCATTGCCATCAGTTCGCGATCGCAATCCTCCCAATTTATAGAAGCTGCTGACGCTTTGGCATCATTCTCAGTTTCTGTTTTTTCTGTAGTTGTATCGACAGCATTGCCTAATTGCAAAATAATTTCCAATCGACTATCAGTCTGTGGATCGATTGTTCTGGTGGTTAGACTACCAGGGTTAAAATTGATCTGCAGCCAGCCATCAGAAGTATGTACCACGCCTTTGATGCGTTGCCAATTTGGCAGTGCTAATAACCAATTCTGTAAATCGTCAGCATTTAGCATGTAATGTGCAGGTAGTCGCCATCCAGCCAACTGAAAATCTTGCTGATCTTCATGGTAGCGATAGGGCAGATCGTTATCAGCACTGGTCTGAGTCTCGCTCTTATCTGTAGATATACTCGATGATGGCGCAGCTACTAAAGAGTTGGCTTGAGACTGTAAACCAATCAGCGATTTTTGAGGGTGAGCGATACTGAATTTTCGTTGATTCGAAATGATAGAGCTGGGCTTATTCAGTTGGTCGTTCAACGTTGTCGAGTATGCATCTGCTACAAGTTTATTTGCTACAAACTTATCTGATGAATGGACATCTGATGAGTCTATTGTCTCAGATACTGTTAGTCCTGATGCTGTCCAAATGATTTTTACTTTTGAATTTAGCGTGTTTATCCATACTATTAAGCTTTGTTTTTCGCTAGTATTTAATTGGGCGTAACGATTAATTACTAGTACATCGGCCTCACGAACATGCGCCTGAAAACCCTCATGGTCACGATACTTAATCTGTTGCCACTGCTCGCCATTCAGTACGGTTATCACCGCATTCATCTTTAGGGCAGTTTGCCAATGCGGTGCACTGAGCTGTAATATCAGCTCGCGTGGATGTGCCAAGCCTGTGGGCTCAATCAATAGTCGCTGCGGGTGATGGTCGCTAAGCAGACGACTGATCGCAATTTGTAGGGGCAGCTGACTGGTACAGCAAATACAGCCACCACTAACTTCTCGAATGGCGATATTCTGTTGCTCAAAATCGTTATCTTGAGAGCTTGCCAAGAGTGCACCATCAATACCAATACGGCCAAACTCATTGATTAAGAGAGCCCAGCGCTCGTCGTTAGGTTTTGTGGCAAGCAGTTGATTAATGACGGTGGTTTTGCCAGCACCTAAAAACCCTGTCACTAACGTGCAGGGTATGTTTTGAAGAATAATAGGGTTTTTCACAGGTATGCTCATCATATCGGCACGTGTTTGTGAATAACCAAACACGGCCTATATTAAAAGAAATGTCATCAGCCAAAGGTTATTCACTCTTGACGGTTTCTACCTCAGCTTCATCAGGAACGAATACATAGCCCACACCCCAAACCGTTTGAATATAGCGGGCTTGTGAAGGGTTGTCTTCAATCAAGCGACGTAGGCGTGATACTTGCACATCGATAGAGCGCTCCATCGCACCCCACTCACGACCACGGGCAAGGTTCATCAACTTATCACGGGTCAACGGCTCACGTGGATGCTGTACCAGAGCCTTCAACACCGAAAACTCACCTGTCGTCAAAGTGACGACATTGCCATCACGTTTGAGCGTGCGAGTCGATAGATCTAGTGTCCATGGACCAAACTCAACCACTTCTAATTGGTGACTTGGCGCCCCTGGAAGCTCACGGTTCTGACGACGCAAGACGGCTTTGATACGCGCCAATAGCTCTTTTGGGTTAAATGGCTTAGGCAGGTAATCATCTGCACCCGCCTCCAAACCTGCGATACGGTCAGCATCGCCACCTTTAGCGGTCAGCATAATGATTGGAATATCCGCATTGTCTTCACGTAGGCGCTTACAGATGCTAATACCGTCTTCGCCCGGTAGCATCAAATCTAACACAACCAAAGAGAAGAGCTCACGTTGCATGAGTTTGTCCATCTGACTGCCATCATGGGCAGTACGAACGACGAAACCATCGTCTTCTAGGAAGCGCTGTAGCAAAGAGCGCAGGCGAGCGTCATCATCGACAACTAAAATACGCTGAGTCAAAGTATCGGGGCTGTTGTTATCAGTCATACAGGCATCCTCTTATAAAAATTATTGTTAGCAGAAATGACGAGTAAAAAGCGATGAGTAAAACACTGCCATTAATTATCGTTATTTAATGATGGGTCAAAACAAGCACGTCATAAAATCAAAAACTATTGTTCAATATATCAGCACATCTCAATATTTGTGCTATTGATACTTTAGTGTATAAGATTGCACCGCGAATTGCATCACCCATGAGAATAAATGCTGTATGCGTTTGTTTAACAAGGCTACAGAACGTTTGATATAAAACGTTTTATGCCGCAAAACAGGCGATAATTAACGAAAAGATAAAAAGGATTTTTATTCATGCAGCTTTTGCTATAATGCAAAACTACATTTCTCAACGATTGATACGTATATGAGTAGCACTGATACCTTAACGTCATCTCAAACCTCGACAAATGCACAGGTTTTGGATGCAACCACACACGCGAATATTCACGACAAGCTTGCTCGCGCGCTTGGCATTAAGACTGCTCAAGTCAATGCGTTTGTCAAACTTTATGATGAAGGCGCGACGGTTCCTTTTATTGCGCGTTACCGCAAAGAAAAGACGCAGAACCTTGATGACGCGCAGCTGCGTGCTTTAGAAAAATCTCTCAATTATGAGCGTGATATGGCCACACGTCGCCTCAAAATCACTGAGTTACTGAGCACACAGGGCAATCTGACCGATGAGCTACAGACGCGTATCGATAATGCGACGTCTAAGCTTGAGCTTGAAGACATCTATCTGCCATATCGCCCGCGTCGTCGTTCACCGGCTGCCAAAGCACGTGCTGCTGGTCTTGACGCTGCCGCCCAAGCGGTTTTGACGCAAGAAATCACCCTGACAGAGGCGCTGGCTGATTATCAAATTCAATCAAGCATTACTGATGATAGTGGTAATGAGATCGACGTTGATTTTAGCGATATCGAAAAACAGCTCGCTGGCGTACAAGCCATTATCGTCGATGAGTGGACACAAGCACTGGGCTTGTTGGATAACTTGCGCAGCGGGTTTGCGAAGACTGCCAGTATCGTATCGAGCGTTGCTAGCGAAGAAAAGCGCGAAGTTGGCGAAAAATTCAAAGACTACTTTGAGCATAGCGAAAGCCTTGCTCGACTGCCAAATCATCGCCTATTAGCGATGTTACGTGGTCGTCAAGAAAATGTCTTGGGTCTAAAAATTGAAGGCGAAGACGCCCCCTTTATCGAAAAGATCATCAGTCATTTCGACGTCGATGCTAAAGCACCAGCAGAACGCCGTGAGTTTTTGGCAGAAGCAGCCAGTAGCTTATGGAAAGACAAATGGCGTCCGCATATCGAGCATCGTTTATTAACTGAAAAGCGTTTGGCCGCAGAAGCAGATGCGATCGATGTGTTTGCTAGCAATCTACAGCATCTGCTGATGTCTGCGCCGGCAGGTCCTAAAGTGATCTTGGGTGTTGATCCTGGTATCCGTCATGGCGTAAAAATGGCTATCGTCGATGCGCAAGGTCATGTGATGTCAGATAGTGAAGAGAAACCTGTTATTGCGACGGTTTATCCGTTTGCACCTGACAACAAAATGACTGAAGCCAAAAAAGTCATCGATGAGCTATTAAGCACTTACAACGTTGATTTGGTCGCTATCGGTAACGGTACGGCAAGTCGCGAAACCGATGCAATGATCAAAGAGATTCTAGCCGCGAACGATGCACTCAAAGCCAAAGCCGTCATTGTGAATGAGTCAGGCGCGTCGGTCTATTCTGCCAGTGAGCTTGCCAGTGATGAGCTCGCTAATCTAGATGTGTCTGTGCGCGGCGCGGTTTCTATCGCACGCCGCTTGCAAGATCCATTGTCAGAGCTCGTTAAAGTGGATCCAAAAGCCATTGGTGTGGGTCAATATCAGCACGATGTCAATCAAAACCAGCTCGCAGATAGCCTTGATAAGGTCACTCAAGACAGCGTAAACGCGGTTGGTGTTGATGTAAATACGGCGAGCCCTGCTATCTTGGCTCATATCGCTGGTCTTAATCGCAACGTAGCGCAGCAAATTGTCACTTATCGCCGCGAGCACGGGGCATTTGATAGCCGTGAAGCGCTTAAAAATGTCCCACGCTTAGGCGCTAAGACGTTTGAGCAAGCAGCAGGTTTCTTGCGTATTCATAATGGTAGCAATCCATTAGATGCAACCGGCGTGCATCCAGAGAGTTATGCATTGGTTGATAACTTACTCGCGCAAGCTGGTAAACCTTTATCAGAAGTCATCGGTAACGATGGTGTACTGAATGCTATCGATACAACTGCGCTGGCTGCTAACGACGATAATGTCAGTGTAAAAGCGATTATCGAAGAGCTTGCAAAACCTGCACGCGATCCACGCCCTGAGTTTAAAACGGCCAATTTCCGTGATGATGTCAATAGCATCAAAGATTTGAGCGAAGGTATGCAGCTTGAAGGGGTAGTCACTAACGTAACCGCGTTTGGCTGTTTCGTTGATGTCGGTGTCCATCAGGATGGTTTGGTCCATATCTCACAGATGGCGAATGACTTTGTCGCAGACCCCATGAACCGTGTCAAACCTGGCGATATCGTCTCAGTTCGTGTCATCTCCATCGATGAAAAACGTGGTCGTATCGGATTTAGTATGAAGCCTGAGTCTGAAAAACCTGCTCGTACGGCTGCTAAGTCTACTGCAACCAGTACAGATGGTGACAAAGCTAGTCGTCCACGCAGTAATCAGGCGAATAGTGACCGTCCAAATAATAGCCGTCCCTCTGCTGATAAGCGTTCGTCTAAGCCACGTGGTAAACGTCAGGACAATACGAATAGTAACCGTAGCAAACCGATCAAAAACGATAAAGCGGAAGCACCTAGTAAAATGGGTACACTCGGCGCCTTGTTACAAGAAGCTGGCGTGACTAAAGCTAAGAAATAGCCAAAATTTATAGCCGTGTTCAACAAAAAAGGCAGCCAATGGGCTGCCTTTTTATATGTTATTTATTGATAGTAGTAAGCTATTAATCATACTACTCAATCAAGTACTGTCATCATTAACGAATTGTGAAACGACGGTTTTCGTTGAATTCAACTTGACCAGGCTGAGTCGCTAAAAGCTCACCACGACGGTCTTTTTTCTTTTCTTGTAAGGTAATCTCAACTGGCTTTTCGCGCATGTCAGCAGGTGTCACTTGGCTGCTTTGAACGTCATTTGTCATCTGAGTAGGGCGCTCAGCGGTAGCACGGGCCTGAGCCAATTCAGCTCTGGCTTGAGCAACTTCAGCTTTGACTTGATCTTCAGACATTTCATCCTCTGCTGTAACTGTCATGTCTTCGTCCATGTCGCCTTCTTCAGACTCCATATCGTCATTCATCGTGTCCATGTTGTTATCATCAACAGCACCTGGTTGAGTAGCGAGAAGCTCGCCATCAGGGCCTTCTATTTCGGCTTGCAAGGTATTATCGATAGGAGTGGTACGCATATCTGCTGGCATAATGTCACTGGTATTGACAGGTGCAGCTATTGCTGCCGCTGGCAAAACAAGTGTCGCGCCTAATACTAACGGTAAAATATTCTTTTTCATTATAAAACTCCAAATTTGATAAATTAACAATGATTAAAAACGCCTGCCTCTGTTTTAATATAGCTAATTTTAAATATGATTGGTTTAAAATATAGACAATTAAAAACAGCCAGACTTTGGTTCGACCTTACTATAATTTGTAAAAACAAAGTACCAGTTATATAGCTGATATTTCAGTAGTAAACTCATTAAGGTTCTAACAGCTTGGTATATTCTTGTGACGTTGTGAAACTAGTAAGCCCACATCTTATTCAAAAAATGAAGTAAGCATTTGGATCTATTTTATTCAACAATGATATATTTACCCGTATCTGTATCAATAGTAGGCTGCTGACAATCTTTATCTGGTACACGAACTACTGGAAAATTTTTAATAATATCAATTCGATCAATAACATTTTTTTAGAGAAATATTTTTATTGGATCATGTTTTTCGAAGTGAGCTTTGATTAAAAACTTTAAATGAATATTCTCTATGATAACCAAACTGTAATGTGTTTCATCCTAGCGTATTGATGAGAATATGGCTGTGACATTAGACTAGGGATGTGTAGCATAATGTATTGAAGAATTGAAAAGTCAAAACATTGATTACCAAAAAAGTACGCTATTAGTATTCGCTAACATGACAGATGATTGATATAAAATTTGCGTATTAAAAAACCGCACCTTTTTATCAAGATACGGTCATAAAAATTATCAGCGTTAATACATTGTTGTTTGAGCATTTTACTCTTGAATTATTGTGAGCTCGGTTAACCCTCAACAACCTCAAAGCTTAAGCCTGAATGTTCTTCTAAACGGGCTATGAGCTTATCACCCATCGCAGAGGCAGGCGTCCAGAATCCGCCGCCAACATCTTCTTTACTGATATCTTGTGCCAGACATAATGCTGCCTGCGCGAGCATACGAGAGGTACTGCCGTAACCAGGATCTTTATCGCCGGTAACTTTGACCGTGATGGTATCGTTTTTAGCTGTTTGTCCAAAATGACGGATATCAAAGTAGCCATTTTCCTGCTCATCCTTAGAAGGGCCTGTGCCTGCTTTGGGCAGAACATGCTTGGACAATAACTCACGGCTTGGTTTAATCATCATGGCAGTGGCAAATCCTAGTAGACCCGCGCTCATCGCGTAGCTTGATAACTTACCTTTGACACCATCTTTCATCCACATGGCTTCGTCATATTTAAAATCGCGACCGTATTCATAACTGAGTAGCTGATTACTGCGATGGACAATACGTGTGTTGATACTCGCCATCACAAAGGGCGCCAACCAACGTTTATGGGTGCTGTCGTATTCTGGTTTGCTGACATTGTCTTGACGTACATTGGGCACATCTGCGTCATCATTTAGTAGATAAGGGTTGGCCACTTGCTTACGGCGTGATTTATCTTCACCAACTTCTTCGAATATCGTGGCCATCGAGGCAATCGTACCACCAGAGATGCCACCTTTTGCCGCTTTTACTCGCATGTGAATCACATTACAAGCTTCTCCGAACCTCTCTTCTGCTTTGGTTTGCGTAAAGTAAACGCCCAAATCTGATGGGATAGAATCAAAACCACAAGAGTTGACAATGCGTGCACCGCTTTGCTTGGCAGTATCTTGATATTTGTCCATCATGTCTTTGATAAAGATCGCTTCACCAGTAAGATCGACGTAATCGGTACCATTTTCGGCACAAGATTTGATAAGAGGCTCGCCGTATTTGAGGTAAGGGCCGACGGTTGAGATGATGACTTGTGTCTGTTTGGTCATCTCATCAAGGCTGGTAGAGTCTTTACTATTGGCAATGATAATATCTACTTTGCTCTCAAGTTTCGACTGTAGCTCATTGAGTTTTTCTTCATCACGTCCTGCAATCGCCCAAGTGACGTTAGAGCCATCTTTATTTTTAGCATTGGATAAAAAATTGGTTAAATAGTGAGCGGTGATTTGTCCGACAAAGCTTGTTGCGCCATATAAGATGACGGCATAAGGGCGGTTGTCGCTAGTATCTTGTTGCGTAGGTTTTGCGGTATCCGTCTCGGTACTCATAAGTATTGTCCTTAATAGATTGGATGATAATGTGACTCTAAACTATAAACCAAGTGGTCTAAATAAGTTAGAAGTTTATGGGGTCGCTATAGTTTTCATTACCAAATCTCTGTTTCAGAAATTTTTGATGTTATTTATATGCAACTATAAGGCAATCAATAATTTAGCAAATAAGGCGCTTATTATCCTAAATAATAGATTTGTAGAGACAAGAAAAAATAAAAGGTATTAACACTTGCTACAAACTTTACATAATCTACTGACATCATTACTAAAATGCACGTTCTTTAAAGAGAAATATTGCTAATCTATGTTTGTAAGCAGATATGACTGATATTAGAAAAACAAAAAGTTAAATCAATACTATATAAAGTTTACTATCTGATTTTTAACAATTATTTGAGGAGAATATTATGTTTCGTTGGGCTATTATTTTTGCAGTGATCGCACTGTTAGCAAGTTTGTTGGGATTTGGCGGCGTCGCAGGACTGTCTGCTAATCTGGCATACATTTTCTTAGCAGTTGCTGTCATTTTATTTATTGTGGCATTTGTCAGTCGCAAAATGTAAATACAGTTTATTACTATAAAAATCCAGTACAAAAAAAGACCCTCAATTGAGGGTCTTTTTTATATTCTACTAAAGCACTTAAGTTACTCATTTAACATAAGCATAAGGCTATAGACGTTTGGGCTGAACGATATGCTCCATGCGTTTTGCAAGGCGAATGTCCAAACTAGAGATACCGCCTGTATCCTGATTGGTCAGGCGCACCTCGACTATATTGTATATATTACGCCATTCAGGGTGATGTTCGAGTGCTTCAGCATGAAATGCCGCTTGATTCATAAAACTCATGGCTTCGATAAAGTCACTGAAATGATAGGTCTTGACGATACTATTACCATCACGCTGCCAACCAGCAAGCTCTTCTAACTGTAGATTGATTTGTTTATCAGATAAACTACTCATATTAATAACCTTTATTGTTATACGGATTGGTTTATTAAAAGTTATATTGGGATAGGTCTCCTAATCTAAAATAAGTTGCTAAAATTATTATTGCACACAGTCTTTTATCGTTAAGAGATAGCAGTAAGCTAGATAAGGTCTTGGTACTCAGGATGTTTGTTGATATATGAGGCGACAAATGAGCATTGCGGTACGACTTTTTTGTCATGCTCACGTGCATAATCTAGCGCGTGCTTCACCAGTGCTGAACCAACACCTTGACCGCCTAATTGTTGCGGAACGATCGTGTGGTCATAGACGAGCTTGTCATCACGGTCTTGATAGCTAATGTAGCCAGTTTGACCATCAATAGTCGTCTCAAAACGATTTGCTGCTTGGTTATGAGTAATATCTAAGTTTGGTTTGATCGTTTGGTTACTCATTGATTAACTCCATTTATTATTATCGAATTTTTATGATGAATTAAGGTTATTTAACAGACGCTAAGATCATTATGCGTGCTAATAATTCTAGCCATATATTTATCAAACACTTGTTGTTATTTTAGTATGACGCATTACCGCTGAACAATCTAGATGCTTACCACAATAGTAGACATGACAGCGGCTGTGTACATAGTTTTAGCGTTAACTAGTCTGCGTAAGAATGAGGTATTTATAAAATACTATTTTGGCACATTACCATGCATAGGATAAGGCTTGGCGGACAACTGGTGGTAAAAACCGACCAAGGCCACCTTTAACCGCTGGTTTGGCCTCATGCTCGATACGATTATCGGTATCTGACATTGACGCCTTATACGCATGCCATTCTTGTTCGCTAGGTTTGCTAAAGTGGTGGATACGTCCTATTACTTGTCGCAGCTGTGTGCTAAAACGTCCAGTGTTGTAGGCCAAGTTGTATTTTTGGCAGATGGCTTTTACTTGCGGGGCGATACTGGCATAGTGGCTAGCTGGCATATCAGGAAAGATATGGTGCTCAATCTGATGCGATAAATTGCCTGTCAAAATGTGAAACCATTTATTCCCTTTGATATTGCTAGAACCCAAAATCTGACGCACGTACCAATCGCCTTTGCTCTCATCAGTATCGAGATGGGTATAGATATGTGCCTGCTCAGTGAAATGACCACAGAAAATCACCGCCCACGTCCACAGGTTACGAACCGTATTGGCCGTCATGTTCCCGCTCAGTGTGCTTAGGGCACTACGACGGCCTAGTGTCATTGCTACTATAGCTGGCAGTGCAATATAGTCTTTACCCACTTGCCGGCCGATTTTGGCAAATAGTGCGCGAGATTTTTGCTGCATGATTTTATGCAAGTCAGGGGAGTCGGCGTATTCATCGACACTGATCTGAATATCATGAAAGGCAACCGCCCACTCAAACCCAAATGCCAGTACCGCTGTACTAAACATATTGTAGCGATCTTCTGGTGTCCAAGGCTGCTCGTCAGTCACCCGAATCAAGTGATAGCCGACATCATGGTCACGCCCAACAATATTGGTAAACGTATGGTGCAAGTAGTTATGCGAGTGTTGCCACAATGGCGCAGGGCAGACAATATCCCAATCAAACTTTTGACTGTTCAGATGCGGGTGCTGCATCCAGTCGTATTGGCCATGCATGACATTATGCCCAAGCTCCATGTTGTTGAGTATTTTGCTAAAGCTAAGCATTGACGTACCCAGTAGCCAAGTACCTATCTGCGAGCGGCGTGATGACATGCGTCCTGCGGCGGCCAGTAAACCACGGGCGACAAGCTCACTATAAACCACAGTCGCATAAATCCGCTGAATATATTTGGCGTCATCGCTACCTAATGAGTCCATTACACCTTTATATAGCGCATTTAATTCTACTGCCAAGGCATCACTTTGTGCTTTTGTTAAGGGTGCATGGGTAACTGTTGGATAGCGAGTTTGCTGTGGTGATAGGGTTGGCTGCTCGCTATCATTTTTTGCCAACGGTGCATCGTACACTGGCGTCAAGATAGGTACGGCAGAGTGTGCGGTGTCAATAGGTGGTAATAAGCGCATATATAAATCCTTAACCGAAACGGCACGAATAAACAGCACTGGGTTCGGTTTTATGAGTCATCTGAGTTTTAGCATACAATATGAGTTAACATCAGTCTATTTTTTAGTTTTAAGAGGTCGATAGTCAGGGTTTAGTGGTCGTATTTTTTATTTCAGCAGGGCTAAATGTCTAACACCACGTCGGTCATAGCGATATTGATGCAGGTCTGGATAGACTCGTAGCCATCACTACTTATCTTGCCAGTTTGGATGTTTTTGACCACGCCACTCACTTTATTGCAGCGGCATAGTTGGCAAATCCCTTGCCTACAACCATAGGCTAGACGTACATCTGCATTTTCGGCAGCAACGAGTAATGTCGTGTCGCTATCGAACTGCCGTTGCCGTGAGCGTAAGTACACCGTATGCGACTCTGTCTGTAGTGCATTATCTAGTAACTGATTGCCATTGCCATCAAAATTAGTCAGTCCATTAACGAAATTTTCTACGATAATGTTGTCACGTAGCTGGATGTTTTGTAGCACGCTAATCTCGTTTACTGCTTTATATAAGCCAGCTAATAAAGCCTGTGAACCGCATGCAAATATTTTGGTATCTACCAATGATAGATTAAGTGATAACAGACCCTCTACGCTCAAGTATCGTTCGCCAGCCAAATAAGTCGCAGGGTTATCAGTATGGATAAAATGATAGCCAAAGGTTGGATGAATATCGCTCAGCTGTTGCCACTGATGCTGAAACTGGGCAAGTTCAGTTCGACTATAATGTAGCAACGCCACCTGATGTCTGTTTGCAAGTGCCTGAGTGATAAGTCCTAACATAGGCGTGATACCGCTACCGCCAGCGACAAATAATAAAGGGCCGGGTTTTCCCTGATCTGGTTCTGTACGATCTGAACTTGTTTTTGCTTGTGTCAAAGTAAAATGACCCAGTGGCATACTGGTATCAACGATGCTAGATAGTGGCAGTTGCTTGGTAAGATAATGAGATACCAAACCTTGTGGTTTGATCGCGATAGTAACCGTGTGACGTTTGCTTTTTGCTGTCTTAGTATCGGCGGTATCATCTTGCCACCATAGTGGTTGATTCGCCAATCCTACGATTGAATAGCTGCGCTGATGATAAACCCCATCGATAAAAACACGTAAATCAAGATACTGACCGCCTTGCCAATCATCTGTCCCTTTAGAGATCTGCTGCCTAAACGCTTGATTGGTCTCAAATTGCAGGGCGATCAAATCATCGCTCAGTTCATATCGAGCGATCAGGCGTAGCTTGGGCGTCGTCAAAGACCAAAACGGATGTAAGCGCGACCCGATAAAATCGACAAAAGCACGTTGAACTATTTCAGGGCGATAGCCGTTGGCCATATCATCAGTACCTGTATAAATATTATTAAAAAATATATGAGAAATAATGACTCAGCTTACAGCCAGTTTCATTGATGGCATACTAAACCATTCTTTTTTGCGCTGTTAAGCCACTCTAACATGCTAACGACTATTGATTAAATTTGCGAAAGTTTTGATGCTATTTTTTGTGGTTTTTATCAAACAGCAATGAATCAGAATGTTAAACGCGTAATATCAGTAAAATATTTTTGGCCGCTTTTATCCAGAAACAGCGATACTCTATGACAAAAGCTGCAAAACAAGGGGTAAAACAACCTGTTAGCTTGCAGGGTATGCGCCACAATGCGATAATGACCTATAATTTGTAACCCTGATTTTGAGGTACGGCACGCTTGGCATCATCGCTGAGTGGCATTTGCTGTTCTCTTCTATGCAGTCTATCGGAGTGTTAATGGCTCAATATATTTACACGATGAACAACGTGTCAAAACTTGTTCCCCCTAAGCGTGAAATCTTAAAAAACATCAACCTATCGTTTTTCCCTGGTGCCAAAATTGGTGTCCTCGGTATCAACGGCTCGGGTAAATCAACGTTGCTCCGTATTATGGCAGGCGTCGACACTGAGTTTAGCGGCGAAGCACGCGCGCAAGCCGGTACCAAAGTTGGCTATCTGCCACAGGAACCACAACTTGATGACAGCAAAGACGTGCGCGGCAATGTTGAAGACGGTATGCGTGAAGCATTAGATGCGCTCGCTCGTCTAGATGCGATCTATGCTGAATACGCTGAACCTGATGCTGATTTTGACAAACTTGCTGAAGAGCAGGGCAAAATGGAAGACATCATTCAATCATGGGATGCGCATAACCTAAACAACCAGTTAGAAAAAGCTGCCGATGCGCTACGTCTGCCACCATGGGATGCCGATGTGAGCAAACTGTCAGGTGGTGAAAAACGCCGTGTGGCACTATGCCGTCTACTATTATCACGCCCTGATATGCTATTACTTGACGAACCGACCAACCATTTGGACGCCGAGTCTGTTGCATGGCTAGAGCAGTTCTTGCAGAACTACAGCGGTACTATCGTTGCCATTACCCATGATCGCTATTTCTTGGATAATGTCGCTCAGTGGATATTAGAGCTTGACCGTGGCCATGGCTATCCGTATGAAGGCAATTATACTGAGTGGCTCGAGCAAAAGAACAATCGTCTAGAGCAGCAGAATAAGCAGGAAGAATCTTTTGCAAAAGCGTTGAAAAAAGAGCTTGAGTGGATTCGTAAAAATCAAAAAGGCCAGCAAGCTAAGTCTAAATCTCGTGTACAGCGTTTTGAAGAGTTGAACTCAACAGAATTCCAAAAACGTAACGAGACCTCTGAGATTTATATTCCACCTGGCCCACGTTTGGGTAACAAGGTGATCGAAGTCAATGACATCTCCAAATCATTTGGCGATCGTTTATTGTATGAAAACCTAAGCTTCAACGTCCCAGCTGGCGCTATCGTTGGTATCATTGGTCCAAATGGTGCAGGTAAAACCACGCTATTTAACATGATTACTGAGCGTGATACCCCAGATACTGGCTCGGTTGATTTGGGTGAAAGTGTTAAGGTTGCCTATGTTGGTCAGGTGCGTGACCACTTAGATGATAATAAAACCGTCTGGGAAGAAGTCTCTGACGGCCTTGATATCATTACCGTTGGCGACTATACCACGCCAAGCCGCGCCTATATCGGACGTTTCAACTTTAAAGGCTCAGACCAGCAAAAGCACGTTGGTCAATTATCAGGTGGTGAGCGTAACCGTTTGCAATTGGCGAAGACGCTAAAGCAAGGCGCAAACGTATTGCTCCTTGATGAACCATCAAACGATTTGGATATCGAAACCTTACGTGCGCTAGAGGATGCGATTCAAGTATTCCCAGGCACGGTCATGGTCGTCTCGCATGATCGCTGGTTCCTTGACCGTATCGCTACTCACATCTTGGCATTCGAAGAAGAAGGCCCAGTTTGGTTCGATGGTAACTACACTGAGTTTGAAGCGTATCGTAAAAAGACAATGGGTGATGACGCCAGTCCTAAGCGTGCTAAATATAAGAAGATTACCAACTAATACCGCTGTTTGGTATATTGGAACTGCATAAAAAAGACCGCTAATCATTAGCGGTCTTTTTTTAGATAAGTATTTTTTAATTGTACCGGTGATGGTATTTATTTATCAATAATTGGAGACTTCGATTAAATTGCCATCAGGGTCACGAAAGTAAAATGACGTAATTGTCCCTTGCGCACCTGTTCGCGGTACGGGACCTTCGAGCACGTCAACACCTTGCCCACGCACATGGGTCATGGCATCGTCTAAGGGCGTGGTGGTGATAAAGCACAAATCGGCGCTACCTGCTTTGACATTTTGCGCTTTGGGTTCAAACTCATTGCCCAGCTCATGCAGGTTGATTTTCTGTTGACCATACATCAAGGCGACACGTCCTGCACCAAAACGCACTTCGGTCATGCCCAGCACTTTGGTATAAAAATCAATGGTATGCTGTAGATTTTTCACGGTTAAAACAAAATGGTCAAGCCTTAGTATGTCCATGGCATCTTCCTTAGGTATTATTGATAGTAAAGCACTTTATACGAGCATGACTTATGACAATAAAAGCACCCCAGCAAGCAACGATAGCACAGTTATATCACACCCACCCGCTATTAAAGACGATCACAGCAACCAAGCCGCTATGCTGGTTTAACCCCAAGTGGCAGTCCTTTGCAGAAGTGGCCCATGCTTTGCCGCTTGGCCCAAAGGAGATCGCGGATGCCGCTGATCGTTTGCAGCGGTTTGCTCCCTATATTGCTAGCGTATTTCCTGAGACGGCAGCAAGCGATGGCGTCATCGAATCCCCATTGATCGCTATCCCGCGCATGCAGCAAGCGCTACAAACCTTTTATGGTCATCCGATGTCTGGGCGCTTATTGCTGAAATGCGACAGTCACTTGCCGATTTCAGGCTCGATTAAAGCACGAGGCGGTGTCTATGAAGTACTGAAATATGCAGAATCAGTCGCTATTGATTCAGGTCTGTTAACCCTAGAAGACAACTATCAAAAACTCGATAGCGCTGCCTGCAAAGCGATCTTTGCCATACACAGCATCGTGGTCGGCTCAACAGGCAATCTTGGTTTGAGCATCGGCATCATGGGCGCGCAGCTTGGTTTTCAAGTAACCGTGCACATGTCGGCCGATGCTCGTCAATGGAAAAAAGAGTTGCTTCGAGACAAAAGTGTCTGCGTTGTCGAGCATCAAGATGACTATAGCAAAGCCGTTGAACAAGGGCGAGCAGAGGCCGAGCAAAAACTGCGCTGTCACTTTATCGATGATGAAAACTCCCAAGACCTGTTCCTTGGTTATAGCGTCGCTGCTGAGCGCTTAAAACAACAACTGGACGAGCAAGGCATTTACGTAAGTGCCGAGAAGCCACTATTCGTTTATCTACCGTGCGGTGTTGGCGGTGGTCCTGGCGGCGTGGCCTTTGGTTTAAAGCACATTTTTGGGGACAATGTGCATTGTTTCTTTGCTGAGCCTACCCATTCTCCTGCCATGTTGGTCGGTATGTATACGGGCTTGCATGATGGCATAAGCGTGCAGGACTTTGGTATCGATAACAAAACCTGTGCCGATGGTCTGGCAGTCGGTCGCCCATCCGCCTTTGTCGGTCAGGTGATGGAACCACTGCTTAGTGGCATTTACACGGTAGAGGATGATGACTTATACCGCTTGCTGGCCTTAATGCATGACAGCGAAGGCATTGATCTGGAGCCTTCCGCCTTGGCAGGCATGCCTGGTATTTACAAAGTCCTCACCGAAGGCGAAGCATACCTAAGGCGCCACGGATTAACTGACAAACTAGATCAAGCGACGCATATCGTTTGGGCAACAGGCGGTAATATGGTGCCGAGTGAAGCGCACCTTAATTACTATCAAAAAGGAAAAAACCTACTATAAGATCTTTTAAATAAGCACACGATTTGAGACGCCATGCATTTATTCTTTAAAGAAAAAATAGCAGATTTTCTTTGCAAATCATTGAATAACAGCCACCTAGAAGCTGGTCACTACCGTCACCCCAGGTACAGTATTGTGCTCCATCGATATCAATGCCTCGATGGACTCTGATAAGCTGATTTCGCGGCCCAATAGCTTTTCGGGTGCAAGCTTGCCTGTGGCAATCATCGGTAGCATGGCATCATAACGAAACGCCTGCATACCGTGGCTGCCAATGATTTCTAGTTCATTAGCAATGACTCGGTCCATCGGTATGGGCGGTGTCGCTTGCTCAGCTAATAGCAGGCCGACTTGGACATGCTTACCCCGTTTTTTTAGACTTTTAATCGAGTTGATACAAGTGGTCGGATGACCCAGCGCATCTAAAGATACGTGCGCCCCGCCTTTGGTCAGCTCCAAAATCGCTTCGGGTACATTCGCCACGGTATTGGCATTGATGGTGGTATAAGCGCCTAACGCTTTGGCCAGTGCGAGCTTGTCATCAGCAATATCTACGGCGATCACATTGGCACCCAGACTATTGGCAATCATAATAGCAGACAGGCCAACGCCGCCACAGCCATGTACCGCGACCCATTGACCCGCGCTGACTTTCCCTTGATCCACAACCGCTCGAAATGAGGTCACAAAACGGCAACCAAGGCTGGCGGCGGTGGTAAAGTCGATGGTTTCAGGTAGATGGACTAAGTTGACATCGGCATGATAGATCACTACGTATTCTGCGAACGAGCCCCAATCGGTAAAGCCCGGTTGGGTTTGGTTACCGCATACTTGATGGTTGCCAGAGTGGCACTCATGACAGCTGCCGCAGCCGCTGACAAACGGCACGGTGACGCGATCCCCTACCTTAAATCGCGTGACATTACGGCCAACTTCGGCAATGACACCAGCAAACTCATGACCAGGTACATGAGGCAGCTCGATATCAGGATCATGTCCCATCCATCCATGCCAGTCACTACGGCACACGCCAGTCGCTTCCACCTTAATTACCACATCATCAGCCTCTGGCGTGGGGTCTGCCACCTGCATCAGTTTAGGTATGGCCCCGAAACTCTCATAAACAACCGCTTTCATAAATCCTCTCTTTTCTATAACAGGGCATGGCATTTATTCTACTTAACTGAGCCAGATAGTATCAGCAACTACGCGATTTTTCTGTCTGTCCACTATCAATATACGGTAGTTAATATCATGATTTTAGAATGACGCACCGCTTCATAAAGATAGCTGATCAAAGATATTTTGACAATAATTGTAACTACTTTTGTTTAGATTGACTATGCTTGTATATTATTTTGCTTGTCCGCGCGCTACATTTTCCATGCTGATGTTATTGCTAGAAGAAGGTAACGAAAAAAAGACCGCTAATCATTAGCGGTCTTTTTTTTGGCTTAACTGTTTAAAAGTCATGAGAAATGACTAACGATTAACGCTTACGGCCAAATTTACGCTGCTTTTTATTACTAATCTCAGTAATGGCGTGAGTGATTTCTTCTTCGTTTAAACTGGCGACTTGCTGCAAGATTTGCATCATATCGGGCGTTAGGACGTATTTGGCATGACTGGCGATATCATTGATACGATGATCAAAGGTCAGTATGCCTGTCTCGTCATCTTTTTGTACATAGTCAAGGCGAGTCAATGCACTGATAAAGCTGGTGAATAAGGCACGATCAAAGAAGTCTGGAATATCATCGGCATAGAGCACAGACAAACGCTGTCCAAGCAAGTGACATAAATCAACGACTTCGTTCTCGGTCAAGTTGCCAGAGCCTTGCTGAGCAAGTAGGGCAAGCGTCATAAAATAACGCTCAAGGCTTTGTCCAACGGGTGTCGCCAGTACTTGTAGCTGTTGATAGCACTTGCTATTAGACTCAGGAACACTAAGCGTGTCATCACCCAACTCAACGATCAACCCATGAGACAGTAAGCTATCGACCTTCTTGTTGAGCGTCTCAGCCAAACCATGCGCTGGGTAGTATAAGAACAGCTCACCTTGCAAGAACGGGTATAACTGCTCAGCGATACTATCTAGGCGACTGCGTTTGATACGCCCATTACGTGCCACTAACGCTGATAAGAAAGACAGCAAGATAAAGACGTGTAGAATATTATTGCGGAAGTAGCTGAGCAATGCCGCTTGCTTGCCAGCGACCTGAATGATATCGCCCAAGATGTGCGGCGTACGTTCTATCAGTTTTAGCTTGATACCATAATCAATGATTTCTTGCGGCGTCATATCCGTAATGACAGTGTCATCTGCATAAGGAAGCTGCTGTGCAAGGCCTTGGTACAAAGCGATTTGCTCACGGCAACTGTTTTCATCCAGTGCCGCTTTCGGTGCGGATAGTAGTACCAATGATAACAGCGACACAGGCGTTATCACCGCAGCTTTATTGATATGCTGCATGACTTTTACACCGATGTTATCGACCATGGCACTTGCTTTTTCATCGAGTGGGGAGTCGGTGCGATCGGATGGTAAGCTGTTGGCTGGAACATCGAACTTTGTCATAAAATCGCTAAGATGTAGCGGTGTACCAAAACTCAGATGTACGTTACCAAAAATACGCTCAATTTTACGACCAACTTTGAGCAGCCCAATCAAAGATTCTGACTCTTTTGGTTTGCCTTTCAACTCGCCAATATAAGTGCCGCCTTCCATAATGCGCTCATAACCAATATAAGTGGGAATGAACACCACAGGCTTATTGGTTTGGCGTAACTGGCTATGTACAGTCATGGCTAGCATACCCATCTTGGGCGGTAGCAGACGACCTGAGCGTGAGCGACCACCTTCAATAAAGTACTCGATCGGTGTGTTGCGCGTGATAAGGGTGTGCATGTATTCGCGCAGTACAGCAGTATAAAGGGCATTGCCACGGAAGCTACGACGAATATAAAAAGCGACAGCGCCGCGCAATAATGGCCCCAATACGGGCACATCTAAATTGTCGCCTGCCGCAATGTAAGGAATGCTCAAGCCGCGCTTGTAGATGACATAAGACAACAGTAGATAATCGACATGACTGCGATGGCACGGCACATAAATCAGTTCGTAATCGGTCGCTAGATCGCGTACACGCTCAAAATGATGGACTTCGACACCATCATACAGTTGCGTCCATAACCACGTTAAAAACTTATAAAACCCACGAATAATCGAATGAGAATAGTCATTGACCATCTCGTTGGCATAGCCTCGCGCTTGACTACGAGCGTCACGTACGCTGGTGCCTTTTTCGGCAGCTTCCAGCTCTATTGCGTGCTTAATCGCTGGCGAGTAAACGAGTTTATCAACCAGATTGCGTCTATCTGACAAATCAGGACCCAGCATACTGGCGCGCTGCTTGTCTAAGTAGATCGTCAGTTGCTGCTGCAACATCCGCACGAGTTCACGATTACCATCAGCGGCCGCCACGAGCGTATAGCTGGGTGATTTTTCAACATCAGTTTTGACATCATTATCCGTCGTTGCTGATTCAGTATCTTGTGAGTCTAAAGCAGTTGAGTTTTTAGCACCTGAATTCTCAGAAACCGAATCGAAAACGTTAGGGCCCGCGCTTTCACCTTTGAGGCTGTCATTGATGATGGTACGCAAATCTTGGGGTGGGTGAAACTGTACAAAGGTATCGCGGCCCATCACGCCGATATTAAATAACTGCTTGCTGATACTCGGGTCTTGCCAATTGTCAGCGGTTAACAGTTTAAATAGCGAGTCTTCTTTTTCAGGGGCGCGTCCCCACAGGATAGATACGGGTACTAGGCGCACCTTTAGCTCTGGATATTGCAATACCGCAGACACTAGACGAGAAAGGCGCGGAGACAACTGATTGTCTTTGGCATGTGGGTGATTCAAAAATATGATGGCTGCGTTTTCTTTGATATTGTGAGCCGCGTCATTGACTCCAACCAATGCAGGCGGCAAGTTATGCTCTTGCGTCTGCAAATCGATCAAAATACTGTTGGAGCGAGAATAATCTTGTAGCACATAAAACCTGAGTACCTGATCGTCGCTATCAAAATCAGGCAATTCACCCAGTAGTTTTGGTTTGACAGCAACGTCGAGTAGCTGCCCCGATAGCTTACGATACAGCTGATTGATCGGAGCATTAGAATAAGGCTTAGTGACGATTGGACCTGCGTCAGTTTCAGAAGTGCGGTCAGTGCTGACTGGCGCTTTAAAAATCCGTTTTTTTAGGAACTTCGGTATCATAATCAGTATCAAAAATAGTCAAATATGTTGCGCTTATGATGCCATAAAAGCCACCAAAGCGATATATAGTGTCTGTATATACTGCCAATATTAATACTATTGGGTTACTGACTAGTAAGCGAGTAATGATATAAAACGGTCAAGTATTTGAAAGTTACGATATTTGGCGTAATAATATATTGACGCCATGTCTATCTAATCCGTATGACGCCCATTCTTTAGTTCTATTTTATTAAGCCGAAATATTATGACACCAGCTATCGATCTTGCCAAAAAACGCGGTCTTGATTACCGCATACACGAATACACGCACGACAGTCATGCTGCCTCTTTTGGTTTAGAAGCCGCAGAAAAGCTTGGCGTGGCAGTAACACAAGTGTTCAAAACTTTGGTGGTGTCGACCGATACTGGCGACCTTGCGGTTGCGGTATTGCCAGTAGATAAGACCCTCAATTTTAAAAAAATGGCCAAAGCCTTATCTGCCAATAAATTGCTGTCCTGTAAAAAAGTACAAATGGCAGATCCCAAGCAAGTCGAGCGGAGTACCGGTTATGTGTTGGGCGGCGTCAGTCCACTCGGGCAAAAAAAGCGCTTAAAAACAGTCATAGATAGCAGTGCGCAAGATCAGACAACGGTCTATGTCAGTGGCGGTCGTCGCGGCTTAGAGATTGAGTTGCCACCAGCACAGCTAGCTCAGACACTGGATGCATGCTTTGACGCTATTACTGATGAATAATACAAATAAACGTTTTACGGCGATGAGGCGGAGCGCGTAAACTGATAAGCCAACTGATCTATTACTTTCTCTATTTAAGGATGTCCTCATGCCGCATTTAACCATTCAAGCCACGCCCAACGTCAGTATCCCTCACGAAGAATCATTGCTAAAGACGCTCAACAAAGCACTATGGGACAGTGGGCTGTTTAAACAGCCTGCTGAAATCAAAACACGTATCCTACCTATTGAGACATTTTTGGTGGGTGTGGAAGATGATGAGCAAGCATATGGCTTTATCTATGCCAATCTAAAACTGATGAGCGGTCGCGATGTAGAGATTCGCAATCAGCTGGCTGAGCTATTGGTCGCTGCTATTGAAGAAAAGATCGGCGGCGAGCAGTCAGGCCGCGCCGCGCTACAGGTATGCGTCGAAGTTGAAGAGATTAGTGCGGTCTATCATAAGAAGATGCTGGGTAGTTAATGTTAAACGCTCTAACCTCTTCTAAAGCGACTTATTCTAGTTTAAATGTCATAGTTTGAAGGCTGTCATTTGAAGGCATTAGACGTCTATGGTTAAGCAGGCTTGCATAAAGACTTGCTGGCATACTTTGGTATTATCATGACCTCAACTTTATAGCCAGCCGTTTTGCCTTGCGTTGCCATCAGGTTACGTGCGATACGTAATCGATAATCACCCGTGGTTGGCAGACAACCTTGATAAATGATACCGCCTTTGGTGCCATCTTGTTTACCATTCGGCATATGTAACACACCGACGTTAGCAGTCTCGGGCGTGCCTGCAAATGGCGAAATGTTAATAACGGCATATTGCTGACTTGCAGCATCGAAACGATACCACCGCTCATCTTCATTGGGACTGAGCTTCCCCGTTGTTGTACTAGTAATGGCGCCCTTTGCAAAATGCAGAGTACTATCGCTACTTTTGGCAGCTGCACTGCTGATGCCAATACTGACGAGCGTGGTACTAATGACTAAGGCTCGCATATATCGAGCAGCTAAAGAAGCGTCTTTATCGTTAGGTAGAATCATCACGTACTCCTAAATTACAGGTTGCTTTTGATAGTCTTTAATCATAATACGGTCAGTTAAACACAAAAAAGCGCCTAAATGATAGGCGCTTTTTTGTGGATTATGAATACAGTGTTAGTCTAGAAAAGCAAAGTTTTCGATGTCCATCTCTGTCATGCTATTGCTTGGTGCGACCATGGCTTCAGCATGTCCCGAGGTACGTGGTAGCAGCTTGTCAAAGTAGAATTCGGCTGTTTGAATTTTCGCTTTGTAGAACTCTGGCGCTTCTGTGCCACCATTTTCGAGCTTGTCATAAGCGACTGCTGCCATACGTGCCCAGTGATAGCCCATCATGACGTAACCTGAGTACATAAGGAAGTCATCTGATGCGGCTGAGATGATTTCACGGTCTTTACGAGCCATTAGCATCAAGCGTACTGTTAATGTGTTCCATTCAGCACACAGCTTAGTAAGTGCCCAAACGAATTTACGCATGTCTTTATCAAGGGCATACTCGCCGCACCATTTCATGATGCTTGAGGTATAGTCGCGGATGATTTTACCTTTAGATTGCAAAATAACTTTACGACCTAATAGGTCCAATGCCTGTACGCCAGTCGTACCTTCGTACATGGTCGCGATACGAGCATCACGAGCGATCAGCTCCATGCCCCATTCTTTGATATAGCCGTGACCGCCATAGATTTGCTGACCGTGTTTGGCTGCTTCAATACCTAGCTCAGTCAAGAAGCCTTTTAGGATTGGCGTGTAGAAACCGAGCTTATCATCCCATTTTTCAAACTCTTCATCATCACCATTGACGATACCCTGTGCCATTTTGTCGGCATAGCGCGCTGAGTGATAAATCATTGAGCGACCGCCTTCAGCAAAGGCTTTTTGCGTCAATAGCATACGGCGTACGTCAGCATGGTGAATGATGGCATCAGCTACTTTTTCAGGATCTTTGGTACCAGATAGCGTACGCATAGAACGACGTTCTTTGGCATACGGTAGCGCATTTTGGAAAGACAGCTCAGTGTGCGCCAGACCTTGGATACCAGTACCAATACGAGCAGTGTTCATAAAGGTGAACATCGCTTTTAGGCCTTTGTGCGGTTCGCCAATTAGGTAGCCAGTAGCACCATCAAAGTTCAATACACAGGTAGAAGAGGCGCTGATACCCATTTTGTGCTCGATTGAACCGCAAACAACGGCATTGCGCTCGCCAGACTCGCCTTCAGCATTCGGTGTAAATTTCGGTACGATGAATAGCGAGATACCGCGTGTACCTTCTGGGGCATTGGGTAGACGTGCCAAGACAATATGAATAATATTGTCTGTTAAATCATGCTCACCGCTTGAGATAAAGATTTTGGTACCACTGATTTTATAGGTACCGTCATCCTGCGGGATGGCTTTTGATTTTACTTGGCCCAAATCCGTACCACACTGTGGCTCGGTCAAACACATCGTACCTGCCCATGAGCCTTCGACCAACTTCGGTAGATACAGGGCTTTTTGCTCATCCGTACCGTATTGCAGTAGCGTGTTGATACAACCGGTTGAGAGGCCAGAGTACATCGCCCATGGCCAGTTAGCAGTACCGATCATTTCAGCTTTGATTAGGGTGATTGACGTCGGTAAGTTCATCCCGCCGTATTCTTCAGGATACGAGATACCTTGCCAGCCGCCTTCTACAAACTGGTTGTAAGCTTCTTTGAAACCTTTTGGCGTGGTGACTTCGCCATTTTCAAAATGACAGCCTTCTTCATCGCCTGATTGATAGATAGGAGCGAGAACGTTTTCAGAAAAGTCAGCCATGCCTTGTAGGATCATGTCAATCGTTTCAGGATCCGCATTCTCGCCGTTATCTAGACTTTTATAATGCGTTTGATAATCAAATACATCATTAATCAAAAATTTGATGTCACGTAAAGGTGCTTTGTAAGTTAACATAATCGCTCTCTTTGGTTGGTTCACTATCATGGACTTACGACGCAGTATTTGAGTCAAAAGTCATGTCAGCGATGTGTCATTATTTTAATTGAGATAGATACTATATCTGTTGTTATGAGTGCTAGTAATAAACAGCGAGTCCATTGTGAAGGGCTTTATGACGTCCTTGTTGAGCGTCAGCTATTATTGCGTTGATATGATTATAAATCTTATAGGTCGATAAATATACAATTGATAACTATTATTCATGACTTTTATTTTAATTAATCAATTTTAGTTTTGGAAGTGGCTGATATATGTGCTGGATGTGCTCAAAAATTATCTACTATAGATGATTGATGATAAGCAGAAGACCGAAGAGTAATAGACATAATAAATAAGGAAGGCCATCTATGAGCGACCCAAAATCTCACAAACAATCCTCTTGGTTGACCACATTCTTGATGCGCATTAAATTGCTCATTGACGGTGAACTTGGGCACTTGCTGACAGTCAATCGTAGTCGAAGGCCATGGCATATGCCTATTGTTGCTGCGATTGCGATCAGTTTTCCAGTATTTGTGGGCGCTTACTTTGGTGACTTATCTGCTGGAATCAAAGCGTCGCTGGGGTCAATGATTATTTTAAACCTGCCCTTGGTGGGCGGGTTACCTTATCGATTGGTAACAGTGATGGCTTGGGGGTTTGCCATGATACTCAGTTTTGCGCTGGGTTTGATGGCGCAGCAATTGCCCATATTCAGGCTGCCTGTCTTTATGCTTGTTGCGCTTAGCGTGGTGATGTTGGGTCGTTATTATAAGCAGCCACCACCAGCAGGGTTGTTTGTGTTGATGGCTGGGGCAATCGCGCTGTTTATTCCTGTCCCGTTAGATCGAGTGCTCTCAGCGATAGGGCTTGTGTTATTGGGTAGCGGGTCTTCGATGTTATTGGCGCTACTGTATACACTGTTTTTGCTCGCCACACGTCCTATTGCCTCTGCGCCTAGTTATCATTATGAGCCAGATATGATCAGTGATAGCCTCATTGTCGTAGGTTTCATCAGTCTGGCGTTGGTAATAGCAGTTTTGTTAGACATGCCTTATCCATATTGGGTCGCCATGAGTTGCTTTATTATTATTCAAGGCATACAGCTACGAACCATGTGGATCAAGCAATTGCATCGTATATTGGGTACGTTAGTTGGTATGGTGGTTGCAAGTTGGATGCTATCTTGGGGGCTATCGACCTGGGGTGTCGCCGTGGCTATATTATCAATGATGTTATTGATAGAGTCGTTTGTCGACCGACATTATGGGCTGGCGGTGATTTTTATTACGCCGTTGACGATATTTATCGCGGAGTATGGCAGCACGATGCCGGTGCCGCCAGTGGCAGGAGATGTTATCCATACGCGCATGATTGATACAGCACTTGGCTGTGTGATTGGGCTCAGCGGTGGTTTAGCCATCCACTCTACACGATTGCGTGTACCACTGCGGCGTTTGGAGCATTGGCTGCTGCTGCGCTTTAGTGAATAAAAAGCAGCAGTTTAATGCTGCTTATTAAGAGTTCCATTAAGTATTTTGACTCAAGGCGGCTGTCGCTTTTGCGACATCGATCGTATGATTAGTCCAGCGCTCAAAACTCAATGCCGCTTGTCCGATGAGCATGCCGTAACCTTCAGACGTTTTGGCATCACGCGCTGCGAAATGCTGCAAAAAGGGTAGGTCGCGCCCATACATCATGTCATAAGCGTATTGACAGTGTAGAGTATCGCTCAGGGGTAATTTATCGCCTGATAAGCCGATGGAGGTGGCATTGATAATAATATCAAAGTCGCCGCTCAAGTCGTGAGTGGCACATACCTCAATCTGCTGCTCTGCAATGACTGAGCTTGCTGCGCTTAGCTCATCCACTAAATCTGCCGCTTTACTCACGGTGCGATTGGCGATAGTCAGTGAGCCAATACCTGCTTGAATCAGCGGTAGTATGACACCGCGTGCCGCGCCGCCTGCGCCAATAAGAGCAACGCGAGCACCCTCCAGTGGCCAACCTAAGCTCGTTATGTGATTGACGAGCCCTTGTCCGTCTGTATTATCGCCGTATATGGCCTCTTTTATCGACGCGCCTTTTTGTAGTAGCGTCTCATTTATCATGAGGGTATTGACCGCGCCTGCTGTTTTGGCATGCTCTGACAAGCCGCCGCGCACCGAACAGCAGTCATAAGCGACTTGCTTAAAAGGTACGGTCACGTTAGCACCCACACCACCACCATGAAAAAACGCCTCAATGACCGCCGTAAAACTGGCAGCATCGTCAGGGCAGTACTGGCGCTGGTAGCGAATATCAATACCCGCCTGTAACGCAAATTGCTCATGAATTTCAGGGGATTTGCTGTGGGCAATCGGATTGCCAATAACGATGAGGTGTTGGGTCATAAAGGGTCCATTGGCTAAAAGAGGCAAGACATCATTAAAAATGCATCGCTTATGGCCATTTATCATAAGCGATAAAATGAGGATTGACAAACCAATGGCTCACTTCATAAGCCTTGTATCGGGTAGAGTTTGATGAGTGATATCTTTAACAAATATGTACCCTCTGGGAGCGTTATGCGTAACCTAAAAGGTAGTCAAGCGCCGAGCAGTTGGGTAAACTATCGATTGTATGTTAATTAGTATAATATGCTCTAATGACTGTTAGGTTATAACTTTTATTAAATACATTTTTTATTAAAAAACCCTCTGTTATCGGTGGCTTTTGGGCCAGCTCGTTAATATTCTTTTAAGATCAATCTAAAAGTGTGAGTAAATTATCCATGTGGAATCATAACCTTCAGACTCTTCTAGTCGGTACAATAATGGCAGTTAGTGTGACGCTTGGCGGCTGTGATAGCACTAAAGAAGATGCTCAAAATCCAGAGACAAACGCTGAGAGCAGCGAGCAGACCGTGACGGATACCCCTGTACAGGATAGCGCTGTAGATAATCCTGATCTAGATGGCGCGACCGCCCAACAAGGCACGCCAGTAAAATACGATGTCTCGGCATGGGGCGCTGACAAGGTAGAGCCGCTTAGCACCGATGAGTTAGATAGTATCAAGTCAGCATTTGGTAAAGTAGTAAGTACGGACGAAAACAGCCTAGACTATGCCAGTAATCCTGCGACCAAATATCGTTTTATGAATACGGACGCCCCTTATCTGGATATTATCGACTCCGAAAAATATCTTGAGCTTGGCTGGTATTATGCCAATCCGACCGATTCTGATAAAGAAAAAGAGTTGAGCCAAGACCATGCCAAAAAAGCCTACCAGCTATCGCGTCGACTGATGGGTGATGAAGGCGGCAAAATGGTCGCTGATATGCTCAGTAACCAAATCATCAAAAACAGAGTCATTGGTGGACAAAAAGTAGAACTGGCAAAATGTGAGTTTTATAGCTGTATGCTAGTCATCAATAAATCCGCTGACCAAACAGACAATAGCTAAGCGATGATAGATATGAGGTCACTGCCTAACCGTTGGGTCTGTCTATATCCACAAGACGATACGGCAACCAGCGAAGCAGTGAGACTGTCGCCAGACAACCGTGGATTGGCCTATGCGGATGGGTTTTTTACGACCATGGGTGTGATGGACGGACTCATACTATGGGCAGACTACCATCATCAGCGGCTCACCTCCCATGCTGACGCCTTGCAGTTAGATATAGACTGCGAGGAACTACTGGCAGTATTAAAAATATATGCTCAGCAGCTAGAGCAGGGCATGCTCAAGCTCGTGGTGACTCGTGCCGCACAAGACATTCGCGGTTATGGCTATGCACCAAGTGAATCAGGAAGCGCTTGTGAGATATGGCTAAAACCGACTATTATGAGAGTCTCCACTGCTGTGCAACTGTCGTTACCTGATAGCAATCTAGTACCGATGCAGCCGAACGCCTCGGCGATATGCTTATCTTCACAGATTGCCTGTCTGCCGCCACCGCTGGCAGGACTCAAAAGCCTAAGCCGCCTAGACAATGTCCTTGCCAGTGGCGAGCTACAGCGCATGAAAGCTGAACCATTGGCGTCCAACGTTGCAAAGAATCTCAGTGAAGGGTTGCTACGTGATATGAGTGGTCGCTGGGTTGAAGGTACGATGAGCAATGTGTTCTATCAGTTAGCAGATGAGCATTTATCCGAATCTGAAACGCACTCTAGTGGCCACCAAGATGTTGATAACAATCATGAGAATTATCTAACAACAGGTCAATGGTACACCCCTTCTATGGATCAATCGGGCGTTGCTGGTGTGATGCGGCAGGTGATTATTGATGCTTTGTCTACATCTGACTATCCAGTTGAGATACGGTCGCTAACAGACGAAGATTTGCCGACAGTCACGCAGTTATTCTTTTGCAATGCGCTGCGTGGCATCATGCCGATGAGCAGTTTGACGTTATTGTCAGGTGATATTGTGGATTTTAAATTCGTTTAGTTTTTATTGCAAAACGACAAATTTAGTATCAATAAAATCATCTGGATATAACACCACTTGCTCATTTCTATACATCTCTTGCGCTTTCAAAAGCGCACTTTGCTTATCTTCTGCGATGACCTCCACGATATTGCTTAGTGTTTCGACAATTTCAATTTGAAAGGTCTGTGACACTTTTTCATTTGTTCTTATCATAGTGAATCTCAATATTGAAAAACTACTTTCGTTATCTATGCTGGCTAGATTAGCAAAAGTATTCAAAAGAAGTGATCGTCTTTTGTTACCCAGACTTGTGTCTTAAAGCAAATCGATCAATGATTTTTATATCGTGCGGGTTAAAAAGAGAAGCGACTAGTATAACTTTCGATAACGACCACGACTAACAAATTCAATCATGCCTTTATCTCGTAATATTTGTAATTGTTGGCGAATTTTATCTTTTACGTGGTTGTTTTCAGGATGTTTGAGCTGTAACTCATCAGCAAAAGCATAAACCTGATTGAGCGAAAAACTGGCATCAATTCGATCGATACATTGCCAAACATCGAGTGTCCAACCACGCGACTCTATAGATTGCGTGCGTAAAAATAAGGTTTTTTGGAATTGCTGGGTAACCGACTCTCTAGCTATGACTTGCTGGTCTTTAACCAAAAATACTTTGCCTGACTCTGGCACTTTTCGTAAGTCGATATTACAACCAACCCAACCTGCGCGTTTTGCAGTCACTGATAAGGGTTTACGCTTAACGATAATATCAGGGGTAAAAAACTGCTTGGGAATAATCAGAAAGTTATTAACGATGTATTCTTTTGAGTAGGTCAAAAAGAAAAAACTGGGATTGTTATCGCTGTTGATACGCTCAATCATTGTCTTATAAGCGCCATCATTAACGATGTTGCTTAGTTTGGCTTCCTTACTTTTTAGCTCATATTGCTCGTTACAGTGCGCGCAGTAAAAATCAGCGACAGGTTGGCCATTAGCAAATTCGGTCAAAGGCTGCTTGCTACAATTAGGACAGTAACCATTTTCTGTTACCCATGTTTCACTGAGAACACGAATAATCTGTGATTTAGAGCGATAGTTTTTGGCGAGTCTTTGGTCAAAATGTAGGTTCATAATAGAGTGTCAGCATCGATGGACAGTGATAAAAATATCAGTAAAAGGTGGGAATGTTGAGCCATATAAATCAGTGTATAGACCAAGTTAATGCATAAGCTAAGCAAATACCATTGAAAATCGTACGGTTCAGTGCTAAATTCTAGCAAACATCTGCCTCGCGAGTTGCCATGAGCAAGCCCACACCCAATACACCACCTGAACGTCCCAATGAGTCGCCATCGAATAAGCAAGATGGCACAGTCGAGGAGCGTGTAGACACCACGCTACCGGACGCGCAACCAGTGGTAGATAGGGTGGAAGACACGCCAGAAACCAATGTCTCATTGATCAGTGGCAACAGCAAACCGCGTCAATATAAAGTCAACAATCCCTCGTTTTTTATGCAGCGCGGTTATCAGGTATTGCTGGTACTAGGGCTCATTGCAGCATTTTTCTTAGTCATGGTTTATCAGACCTTGTTTGGTCGTATCGAGCAGCCGCAGCAAATGGTCACGATTGAGCAAGGTCAGACGTATTATGGCCTATTGCCGCAGTGGCAAAATCAGATTCCGCTGTTTTCGGCCAGCGTAGCCAAGCTATATATCAAGTCGCAAGTTGATGCGCCTTTGCATGCAGGTATCTATCAATTACCTGAAAACCCAACCATTGCTGAGGCACTGCAAATATTAGAGCAGGGCGCAAAAGCGGCCATGGTAAAGGTGCAAATCATCGAAGGCAAAACCTCAAAAGATTTGTATCAAGCGCTGCGTGATAATGACAATATCGAAAAAGAAGTGCTGACCGCAGACAGTGATAATGCCAGCATTGCACAAGCGTTAGATTTGGCTGGTATATTGCCAGATAGTGTGACTAATAGTAGTGATCCTATCGTCAATCATAATCTTGAAGGGTGGTTTGCGCCTGATACTTATTATTATGGTGAAGGAACGAGCGATAAAAAAGTGCTCACGGACCTATATAAACGCCAGCAAAAAGCGCTGACTGATGCGTGGGAAAACCGTGCGCCTGACCTACCTTATAATAGCCCTTACGAAGCATTAGTAATGGCATCTATCATCGAAAAAGAAACCAGCGTACCAGAAGAGCGTCCGCTAGTCTCTGCCGTGTTTAGAAATCGCTTGGTTAAAAATATGCGTATGCAGACCGATCCGACCATCATTTATGGTATGGGTAGCCGTTATGATGGTAATATCCGCCGCAAAGACATCGATGAAAAAACGTCTTATAATACTTATCAGATTGATGGCTTACCGCCAACGCCAATCGCGCTGCCATCTGCCGCATCTATCGAAGCAACCTTGCATCCTGCCGATAGCGACGCCCTTTACTTTGTGGCAACCGGTAATGGCGGACACAAATTTACCAATAGCTTGGCTGAGCACAATCAAGCGGTAAAAGACTATCTGAGCGTCATGCGTGAGAAAAAATCTCAAACACCGCCGCAATAAAGTACCTTTTTTATCTCTATAAAACTTATCGTTTATTGAGCGCTATAATCTAACGATAGCGCTCATCAATGACATAAGGTCATATCATGTCAGTACCTATACAGACCAACGCGCCATCCGCACAGACGAGTACAGTATCGTCCACTCTACCGGAATCAAATGCTTTGCAAACGACGACCGCACCTACTGCAGGGCGGTTTATTAGTTTTGAAGGAACGGAAGGCGTCGGGAAAACCACGGCGATTGAGCAGCTCTGCTTGCAACTAGAGAAAAATGGTATTCAATACCTTCGTACTCGCGAGCCGGGTGGTAGTCCGTTTGCTGAGCGACTGCGCGATATATTGCTAGACCCTGCAACTGAAATTGAGGATGATACAGAGCTTTTATTATTGTTTGCGGCGCGCTGTGATCATATGCAGCAAGTCATCCTGCCTGCGTTACAACGCGGCACATGGGTCATTTGTGACAGGTTTACGGACTCTACTATTGCGTATCAGGGTTTTGGACGCGGACATGGCGATAAAGCGATGCTGACCAAAATTGAGACGCTGATCGAGCAGTTTGTGACACAATTACCTGAGCTGACTTTATGGCTTGATTTGCCAGTATCAGAGGGCATGGCACGTGCCAATAAGCGCAGCGCAGCAGATCGCTTTGAGCAGCAGGCGATGGATTTCTTCACTTGGGTACATACGGGTTTTAGTCGGCTTGCAAGCTCGCATCCTGAGCGTATACAGCGTATCGATGCGTCAGGCAGTACTGATGAGGTAAGCGCGCGGATATGGCAGGCAGTCGTAGACAGATTTGATGTTAAATAATCATATTTGAGTGAGCATTTTTATCTTGTAAGTAGGTTTAATAACCAAGTGGATATGATAAAAGTAAAAAGCCCCAGCGTGTCGCTGGGGCTTTTTCAATGACAGTTTGTTATTTAACCGATTATGACGTTAGCGGATCACTAACGACAGAGTTTATTTATCACTATTTTTGTCATTCAGCTCACTCTGCTCGGCTTCTTTCTCAGCGGCGCTAGAAGCGTCAGTGTCAGTTTTTGCAGTCGAATGAGTAGCACTGTCTTGACCAGAATCAGGGAGGCGATTGGGATCAAGTGCTCCTTTTTTGTTTTTAGGCGCGTTGCCATTACCGTTGGTATTACTATTACTAGACGTTTTGGTCTTTGAGGTCGCTGTCGAGTTTGCTGACATCACACCTTTATTCGCCGTATCAGTCGAGACGGCTTTTGGCGCCACAGCTTTATCATCCGTCGCAACTGGCGCGGTATTAGACGACTTATCTACGCCACTACTCACGCTCGCGGTACTTTTCTCAGCGTTTTTGGCAATGTCAGTGGTCGTCTCTGGCTCTACTTTTTGAGTGCTGTCACTGCTCAGCTCTTTTTCTTTACGCTTTTCAGGTGCTTTTGAGCTGGATTCAAAGTTAGCATCGGCGACCATCCGCGCTTGCTCTTGCTTTGGTGTTACGTCTACTGGTTTTGGCTGTACTTCATCATCCACGACCAGTGAGATAAGCTTGCGATCACGCGGCACCGTACCGTCGAACTTATCAGTAATGACGTGCAGCTTGCCTTCTTTGTCTATGGTGTACAGCGGTACAAACTGCTTGTTATCCGCTTTATACTGCTCAAAGCTATAGCTGTCAGTGATGTTGGTGATTTTGATACGGGCTTTTTTGGACAGCATACTAGCAAGCTTGGTGTACGTCACATCTTTGCCAAATAGCCATTGTGAGTGAAAATTGGACTGCTTGTCGTCGCGCTCACTTCTGACTTTTTCATCACTGAACTTGAGACGGTATAGCTTACGCTCGCCAAATTCATGACGATAATGAATCTCAGACAAGGTATTCATCTCTTTGTCCATACTCATCGCAAACAAACGCCCAATACCGATCAGGTCGAGATGGTGATCAGCGTGATCAGAGATGGGATTGCCAAAGTAAGTACGCAGTCCGCTCATGCGTGCGCGCGCAATATTGGTATAGTTATTATGGGCAACGATGACGTCGAAGCCTTGCTCTTTAAGAGAGGTAGCGATGAGTAGTGCAATCGGGTTTGAACCGACGATAAGAATACCGTTGGTCTCAGGCTCACGTACGCCCAGCAAGTTGCCGACCACCTTTGCGCCCAGACCCTGAATCATCACCGTGCCAATGATGACCATAAATACCAAAGGTACCAGCAGCTCAACACCCTGAATATCATACTCTTGCAAACGAATCGCAAACAGGGATGAGATAGCAGCAGCGACGATACCGCGAGGGCCAATCCAGCTGATCATGAGCTTTTCATTGGTTTTTAGATTGGAGCCGATAGAGGATGCCCATACCGATAATGGACGCGCCACAAACATGACAATAGCAAGGAGCACCAGACCTGCAAACCCTACGCTCAATAAACTTGCTAGCTCCACACGAGCGGCCAAAATAATAAATAGCACAGAGATGAGCAGAACGGTCAAAGACTCATTGAACTCCAAAATCGTCTCGCGTGGGAATTTTGGCCAGTTTGCCAAAGCTACGCCCAGTACGGTCACGGTCAATAATCCTGATTCATGCTCTAAATGATTTGATACCGAAAACAAGACCAAGACGAATGCGAGGGTAAAAACATTGCGCAAAAACTCAGGAACCATATGACGACGCATGAGGAAGGCAAGCAACCAAGCGCCTGCCATACCAAGTGCGGTTGCCAATACGACAATTTTGGCAAATAGTAAGATACTACTGGCTTCACCGCCTGAGATGATATATTCATAGACCAATACCACGGCGATTGCGCCGATTGGATCAATGATAATACCTTCCCATTTTAGGATGTTAGATATCGTTTTATTTGGGCGCACGCTACGCAACAGCGGCATAATGACCGTCGGACCGGTCACGCAGACCAGCGCACCGAACAGGAGTGCAATCAATGGATCGACATCAAATAATAAATAAGTCGATAGTGCTACGATAGCGATAGTGATAAGCACACCAACCGAGACCAGCATTTGCACCACGGTACCGTGTTGTTTGATCTCATCGAATTCTAGGGTTAGTGAGCCCTCAAATAGGATAATCGCGACACCCAATGAGATGAAGGGAAACATCAACTCGCCCAGTACTAAATCAGGATCAAATACGCCCAGTACTGGTCCGACGATAATACCAATCAATAATAAAAATAAAATGGACGGTTGCTTCAAATACCAAGCCAGCCATTGGGCGGCAATGCCAATCCCAACCACGCCGGATAGCAATAGGGCGGTATCCATAAATTAATCCTTTTGTAATCTTGTCATATTTTATATCTATCAAATAGCTGCCATAAGATAGTCGCTACCGTTCACTTCATAATAAGTTGCTATCATTACTTATCTCATCTGGGTCATAGCACTGATAGCCATCATGAATCACAACATGAGCTAGATATGATATATATACTATAAAGTAGCAAAGACAAAAGCAGTCCTAGACAAATAATGTGGGTCTAGAAATGCAAAAGATGGAAAACAAGGGTGATGATAGCCAGCTTGATAAACGGATAGTCGATAGTATTTTTACTAATTGACTTTTGTTTGTTTTATGATTTGTTTTGCTTGCTATCATAACATGGTTTGATTCATATACATGTATATAGCACCTGCCACGATATCAGCGCGCAGCCACAAAATTGTACAAAGTCAGTATGAAATAACCATGCCTTGGGTTATCCTGCATTATGGAAATAATGGCAAGATGACGTTTTGTTTATCATACAGTAGCTACGTTGGTCATGCACGCCGCCAAAACGACAATAATATAAGGCCAATCAGAGACCATATATTGGCGCTAAGGGTTTATGTTCGCCAAAGCCAACAACCCTGATTTTTATTAAATAAGTATAAAAATGGGGCTGATATGATCGTTACTATATCAGCCTAGCGGTAAAACATATATGAAATCGATGCATAGTACGAATACCATCGTGTAATATGAGTATAACGATATAAACAAATATAAGAACGCTGACCCATAACGGTTGGGGTTATGTGCGTCAGGCAAGACGTTATCGAGTATCACCATCAGCTAATTACCAACAATAATAATGACTATCTATATGGGGGACAATATGCCTATCAATATGTTTAAAGCACAAACCACTGTCGATATGCGACTTTGGTTACAGCGCAGTGCGTTGGCGCTCGCTGTGAGTACAGCGATGGTGGCCAGTATTAATGTCACCACAATGAGCAATGCACATGCTGCTGTAACTACTGCTGATTTTTCTGGCCTAGTTCAACAAGTGACGCCAGCGGTGGCACGCGTCAACGTCACCAAGACAGTCAGTGAGGCTGAGCTTGCTAAGGCGCAAACGGCCGAAGTGTTGCGGCAGTTTTTTGGCGATCGGGTGCGCATTCCTGATCGAGCAGTCACGCCAGCGATAGAGCATGCTTATGGTACTGGCTTTTTTGTCACATCTGACGGCTACATGCTGACCAACCATCACGTCATTGAGGGCGCTGACAAAATTACTGTCACACTTAATGATAGAACCGAGCTTGATGCAACCTTGATTGGTAGCGACGAGCGCTCAGATGTGGCGGTGCTAAAAGTTGAAGGCAGTCAGTTCCCCGCGCTACCGATTGGCGACTCAAACAGCTTAAAAGTAGGGGAGCCCGTACTAGCCATTGGTTCACCATTTGGTTTTGATTATTCAGCCTCCGCTGGCATCGTCAGTGCCAAATCACGCAGCTTCTCACGCGAAACCAGTGTGCCGTTTATTCAAACCGACGTGGCGCTGAACCCTGGTAACTCAGGTGGCCCTCTATTTAATCAGCGCGGCGAAGTGATTGGTATCAACTCGCGTATCTTTAGTGGGACGGGCGGCTACATGGGACTATCGTTCTCTATCCCGATTGATGCTGCTATGGATATCTATGAGCAATTAAAGACCAATGGTGAAGTCGCTCGCGCATATTTGGGTATCTATCCTCAAGATATTGACCGTAATCTGGCCGAAGCTTATAAATTGGATAAACCCCAAGGCGCTTTGCTGACCCGCGTTTCTCCAGACTCGCCAGCACAAAAATCAGGTCTAAAACCTGGTGACATTATCTTGCAGTACAATAATGTACAAATCATGCGAGCATCCGACTTATTGAATCTGCTTAATCGAGCAAAGCCAAGCGATCCATTCCGCGCACAGATTCAGCGTAATGGTAAGCAGATGATCATTAGCGGTAAGCTCGCTTATGCACCTAATGATGTCAGAGCCCAAAGTGGAGATCAGCAGAGCAATGATGTACAACTGGGCTTACGCTTGCGTGATTTAACCGAGGATGAGCAAGCAGAAATCGCTGCAGATAATAAAACGGGTATTTTGGTTACCACTGTTGATCCGACAGGGCTTGCTGCCCGCTCAGGTATTTTGGCAGGTGATGTCATCACTAACTTTCACCAAAAGCCTATCAAAAAGGTAACGGATTTCTCTGGTGCGATATCTTCTTTACCAAAGAAAGGCGTCGTGACCATAGAGGTCATCCGCCAAGGTATCCCTGCTATTATTGGCCTGCGTATTGAGTAGATAAAACCATAAGAAAGTGATTTGGAGAGCAACATACCGAAGAACACCGAAAAGTATAATTGCTCATCATAAATACCGCTCGCTATAAGAGATACGCAAACGGATATTGTATCAGTCTGCAAATAATGTATTTAAATATTCGTCAGCAGCGGTATTGGTACGCGAGGCCTGCCTTTTCGATTATATCGTCCCACCATCGATGTGTTGACGATTCGTTAACATTAATCAAAAGACTTATCAGTGCTGATTCATTACGCTAAACTAGCTATTAAGTTTAACGTTTGTTTATTGATAAAGCTTTGAGCTTATATTTATGGTTTTTGGTAATACAAAAGCCTCTTTTTGACCTTTGATTTATGATTGCAGCATCAATTGATTGATAGCGGTCAAATCAAAATATGCTACACTAGCAGGCGTTTTTATTATTATATTTTATGGCGCAACAGGTATTAGTAGTCACTGGCATAGATAATGCCAATACTCACTTGAATACGCAGTAATTTATAATGTAAACGTTATGATAATAAATAAAATTTCAGCATTAACATCAAGCAAGGGTTGGCCATTAGCGTTTATCAACGCATATAAATTTTTGGCACTTGCAAACGACCTATCATGTGACAGCTTTGATAAAAGCTAGGATAATACAGTAAGGCACGGTTATGAGCACAGCATACGACGAGATCAAAACCCGATTACAAGGCTCAATGGTAGCCTTGGTAACGCCCATGCACCCTGACGGTACAGTTGATTATAAACGTCTGGCTGACCTCATAGACTGGCAGATCGAGCAGGGCACGCATTGCCTCGTCGCTGTCGGCACCACTGGCGAGTCGGCAACCCTATCGATGCAAGAGCATAGCGATGTCATTCGCTATTTTGTTCAGCATGTCAAAGGTCGCGTGCCAGTCATCGCAGGTACTGGCGCTAACAACACCATGGAAGCGATTAAGCTGACTCAAGATGCAGCAGATGCTGGTGCAGATTGTGCGCTGTTGGTTGCTCCTTATTATAATAAGCCGCCACAAGAAGGCTTATTTCAGCATTATCAAGCCATCGCCAAAGCCGTCAATATTCCCCAGATGCTCTACAACGTGCCTGGACGTACAGTCGTTGATATCGCTCAAGACACGGTTGAGCGTTTGTGTGACATTGATAACATCGTTGCTATCAAAGATGCGACAGGCTCTGTTGGTCGCGGTGAGCAATTGATTAAAGCCGTTGGTGACAGAATGGTCGTATTGTCTGGTGATGATGGCACAGCGCTTGATCTACTAAAAGTAGGCGGTAAAGGCAATATCTCAGTGACTGCCAACGTAGCGCCAAAAGCCATGAGCGAGACTTTCGCTGCTGGCTTGCGTGGTGATTTTGAAACGGCTAGTCAGATTCATGACGTAGTCAAACATCTACATCGTGACTTATTTATTGAATCAAGTCCTATTCCAGCTAAGTATGCGCTACATAAAATGGGCATGATCGATAAAGGGATTCGCTTACCACTCGTTTGGCTCGCCGAGCAGCATCATGCGACTATTGATGAAGCATTGGTTCGAGCAAACATACTATAACCTGATCTTCAGCGATTTAAGACTTTTTGCTCGACGATTAATATTCAAGCGAGCAACAAGTCAACTTATCATGATGAGTCAATCGCCTAAATGAGCAATAACTGCTAACTCAGAGAGACAACATGATGACAGTATCATCAAAAACGACAAAACTACTTCCTGCAATGCTGACCTTAGTTTTGGGTAGTACGTTGGTATTGAGCGGCTGCCAAGCGACCAAGAGTTTGCTTGGCAAGCGTGACAATGGCAGCTTAGACTATCAACAAAGCAAAAAGCTTGCACCGATAGAGCTGCCGGCTGCTCAAGAAACAGCGCCTTTCGTGCCTTTATACCCAACGCCAAATGTGGGCGCGAACACGCTTAAACTACAGAATGAGTCAGGCAATCAGTATCAGCTGCCAAAGCCTCAGCGTGCTGTTAGTAGCCCTTCGAACTAATTTATTTCTTCACTTGTACCGCCGATTTTTATGATAATTGATTAAAATACGATCGATATTGTAATAAGAGTCAGCGGTCGCTGCGCGTTTTTACCACATAAGCTTGAACGAACAGGAACCCCTATAATGCAAAAGCAACAACTGCTGTATAAAGGCAAAGCCAAATCTGTCTATGAAACAGAAGACAATGATCTTCTGATTTTACACTTCCGTGATGATACCTCAGCGCTTGATGGTAAGCGTATCGAACAATTGGCGCGTAAAGGCGTGGTGAATAACCGCTTTAATGCTTTTATCATGCAAAAATTGTCTGATGCTGGCATCGAGACGCATTTCGAAAAGCAATTGTCTGACGACGAAGTATTGGTCAAGCGCTTGGATATGATTCCTGTAGAGTGCGTGGTGCGTAACTTTGCCGCTGGTAGTTTGGTACGTCGTTTGGGCTTAGAAGAAGGGCAGGCATTGACGCCGCCAACGTATGAGCTGTTTTATAAAGATGATGCGCTAGGTGATCCGATGGTCAACGAGTCGCTCTCTGTTTCTCTTGGCTGGGCGACCAAAGAGCAGTTGGCTAAGATGGAAGAGCTGACTTATCAAGTCAACGATGTATTAAAGGCATTGTTTGAAGCAGGCGATTTGATTTTAGTTGATTTCAAGCTAGAGTTTGGCGTATTCCATGACCGTATCGTATTAGGTGATGAGTTCTCACCAGACGGTTGCCGTATCTGGGATAAGAACACTAAGAAGAAACTAGATAAAGACCGTTTCCGTCAGTCATTAGGCGATGTTATCGAAGCCTATGAAGAAGTGGCTGACCGTATTGGTGTACCATTAAAATAAGTGTTCGATAGATAGTATAAAATAAAAAACTGAGCCATGTGCTCAGTTTTTTTATGGCATTATATTAATGTTGGTACCCTAGTGAGGACTTGAATCTTCTGCTATGGGCTAATGGTATCAACGTTTTAACTCGCTGAAATAGTCACAGTGTACTTCATGGTGTACTTACCATACATATTATATCTGTAATCGATGCGCTATACAGGCATCGAGCTTCTAGTGTTAGATGCAACTTTAGTAATTATGAAATAATCAGCGGCAGTCTTAATAATAAATCATTTATCAATTGCTAAGGCATCAAAAAAAATACTGATACAGGAAAATGACATGAAAACAGATGATCAAATTATTTATCAAAAAATAGGTGAATTGCTATGGTCAGTAATGTCTCTGAAAGATAATAATATTGTTTTTAGAGGACGTATTTATTCTGAACATCAAGATTCTCAGTTACTATGTGAAACAAATGAAGGGCCTAAATATGTAGAAATGACAAATGATCTTTTCTTTGATTTACGAAAGCTGATGGAAGACTTGAAGCAATGCTTAATTTTCAATAAAGAACCTTGGACACAGTTTAAAATTGTCTTAAATGAAGATCGTAATTTTAAAATTGATTTCGCTTATATTTCTGAAGAAGATAGTTGGCCTGGTTTATATATGAGGTCAGTTAGCGACTTAGATCAGACTGAGCTTGATGAATACTATATCCCTATGAAGGAATGGGAAAGATGTGTGAGTTCTAAAAAGTAAAAATGCAGCTCGAATTCTCTATAAATAAAGCATAGGGTTTTTATAGGGTATACCCCAAGAGAACCATTTACTTAACCCTTTAAACCTATTAACAGACGACTTAAAACAGACCGCTATAATAGAACCACTTATAACAGACTATAATTCCTATCCATTTATCAACCAGTATCACTCTTCAGCCATAGGCTTATCATTTAGCTCGTATAAAAAATCAAACATAGCGCCAACACTGTCCTCGATACCTTATCTTACTTTTATGCTAATTTGTTAGTACTTACTCATATCAATTAGACCATAAAAATAAGAAAAGGTTTCGCTCATGTCTATTGCCTCATCCACTGTTTTAGAGCCTGACTGGTTCACTCGTCCGACCTGTGTGGTGGCCGCTGATTTGGTCGGTAAGGTGCTTTGTAGAAAGCTGATCGACAGCGACGGATCAGAAAAAGTTTTGCGAATGCGTATTTCTGAGACAGAAGCCTATATTGGTCAAGATGACCCCGCCTGCCATTCACATGCAGGTACTCGAACGGCGCGCACAGAGATTATGTATGAGCAAGGCGGTGTGTTCTATGTCTATTTGACCTACGGTGTGCATCATATGCTAAACCTCATCAGTGGCCCTGTAGAGTCACCTGAGTCGGTGCTGATACGCGCTGGGTTTTTGACGGATGATAGCGATCGTCTGATTGATGAGCAACAACTCAGTCCAAATAAGCAGCTGACTCACCCCAAGCAGTTTGCAGGTCCGGGTAAGCTGACCAAGCGCTTGCAGATAACTCGCGATCTATATGGCAAGCCTATCACGCCAGACTCAGGCGTTTGGGTCGAAGATGATGGCTGCCAGCCACCCGTGTCAGTGCGCCCACGTATCGGTATTGATTATGCTGGTGATGCCAAAGATTGGTTGCTACGTTACGTATGTACCGATCATCCTTCCTTATCTAAGAACTAGTAGATTGAGATTTAAACCTATTTTGTGAGGTAAGTTCATGTATAAGTTGACGGTTTTCATTCCTGATGAGGCATTAGAGCAAGTAAAGTCCGCTTTATTTGCAGCTGGTGCTGGGAGTATTGGCGATTACGAACAGTGCTGTTGGCAAGTGCACGGAACAGGACAGTTTATGCCATTAGCAGGTAGCGCGCCGCACATCGGTAAGCAAGATAGTTTAGAAACGGTCGATGAATGGCGAGTAGAGATGGTTATCGATGACGCGTTTATTACTGCTGCTGTCATCGCGTTAAAAGAGGCGCACCCGTATGAAACACCAGCGTACGATGTGATAAAAGTCTTGGATTTTTAGTTTTATATAGAAAAATATTAGCTTATTGAGTGTAGGAATTCTTATAAAAAAACCAAATAAGCCACTTGATGACTTATTTGGTTATAAATTTTTTGATATTTCAACTGAATATTAACAGTGAATATCAGACCCTAATAATCGATTAATCCTTTTTAATCTTAATAACATTGTAGCTTGGATAGCCCAGTTCGACTTTATAATCGTCGCGACCACGCTCAGCTTTGACCTTAATTTTACGGTCGCCCTTTTTATATTTAACATCTTTGACACGGTACCCCATGCTGCTAACTTTATTGGCAGCTCGACGCTCGATAGCAGCTGAGTAGACGTTTTTATCCGCTTTTTTATGCTTGTCTTTGTGCTTTTTATGCTCTTTGTTATCTTTGTAGACGTCTCCATAAATATCGTCATATACACTATAGCCACCAGGTGTGGTGACACAGCCGGTAGTTACCGCTAATAAAGTGGCGATAATACTGCCAGACACTACATTCTTTAATGTTGAAAATGATAAAGCTTTCATAAAAATGTCCTCATAATCTACTATCGTTGGATAAAGATAGTTTTCTAATATTTCAGTAAAGGGGCGTGTAGAACTGCTCTACTGACAGTAGTGTCAGCGTCATCAGTCTTTTTTAACACTAATAACGTTCAAATTTGGATAGCTAAGCAATATCTCATACTCCTGTGAGCCGCGTCTGGCCTCAATTTCAAAGACACCACGCTTGTTTTTTTCTTCTAGATCGATATCTTCGACACGGTAACCCATAGACCTTACTTTATTGATGGCACGGCGCTTGATCGCTGGGTAACGTGACTCTCTTTTAATACTGTCCTCTATGTCACCTTTTTTATAGCGCTTGTCATTCTTATATTTGCCATTATCTTTATTCTTATCTTTTTTATAGCGGTCATTGTCTTTTTGATACTTGTTATCTTCCCAGTTGTTTGACCATGCTCTTTTATTTGAGCTGATGAGTCTTAGAGAAGGGTAAGTGTATGTTAGCTCGTAGAGCTGATTATTCTTTTTGGCAAAAGCTTTTATTGCGCGATCGCCGCGATAATTATCAGAGCGAATGTCTATGACTTGATAGCCTTTGCGGCGTAAGTCTTGGCGTAGCTGCTGGCTGACACGGTTGAAGCTATCGTTCTGCCGATTATTATCACCACGATAGATGGGCTGGTTATCATAGCCTGGACCAACGACAGCACAACCGACAGTGGTACCCAATAGGGCAAAGATAAGACCAGTAGATATGGCTGTCTTAAAGGAGAACGGCTTTAGAGTTTTCATGATGCAATATCCTATAAGGTTTCAGAGAGCTTGCGATAAGAATGCTTATATGAGTTAAAGGTAGAAGGGTCTAAACTAGGTTGATACAGCCATACTCAGATAGATGTTAAAGTTCACCATCACTGGAAAATCTATTTTTAGAAATGTTTTCTTACATTATCTATCATAGGATACAAAGCTTTATATTAAGTGTCATTTGCGTTAATAAGTTGTAATTATTGAGAATAATTAAATCGTTGTAAGCATATGCTTACACGCAATGACGTTTACGCGACTTAACATGAGAGTGAGAGTTAGGCATTATGGTTACACGGCATTAGGGAATGTGACTCAAGGATTGAGTTGACCGCATTAAGGATAATGATTCAATTATTAGCATCAGGATGATAATAATAGTTGAAGTAAGGACACATACCCATTGCTGATAGCAGCAGTTAAGATTAGATGCTGTATGCAGTAATAAGGGCAGGATGCCCAGTATCACAATCACTGAATATTTGTGCAAGGATGCATAGAAAGCAGTCGTGATAAGTAACATGGATAGTTAACAATAAAACCGCATAACAATTTATTGCTATGCGGTTTTATCGTATCTGGACGATGCTAATTATTCTAATTAGCCGATATTAGCTTTTAACTGATACCAGATATAAAATGAGAGTTATAAAATATTGCTTCTTTAGTTTATGATTTGTATAACACAAAAAAACCGCATAAATTTCTATGCGGTTTTTATTTTATCTACTTTGAAAAAGACACTATTTATATTTCTCAAAGAAAATTTATTAGTAATTGTTTTCGCGGCGCCAGTCATCTACTTCGCGCTCAGCGTGATCTTGAGCATGGCCATAACGCTCTTGTACACGGCCAACTAACTTATCACGGCTGCCTTCAACTTGATCTAAATCATCATCGGTCAGCTCGCCCCATTTTTGTTTTACTGAGCCTTTTAGCTGCTTCCATTCGCCTTTTAGAGTATTCTCGTTCATAGTTGTATTCCTTTTTCTTTAATTAATATGTGTAATATAATTTTTAATTACTTTTCATGGTAGTTCTGTTTGCTAATTACTAACGCTACTGATTTATTAGTTTTCTTATTTTAGTAGTTCACAAGTATTATTGGCTGTTACCAATTATCTTGTGATATTAAATATAGGACGTTTCAATTCAGCTGTCTGTATGTGCTATGTTTATAGTGTTACTTAATTATAGTGAGCGTGCATTATGTGTTATCTGTCAGCTCGCTGTAGTAGCAAAGCGTAAATTACGTCTACCATGCGTAATAAAAATGCTTAAATCAATAATTGTCATCAACTACGAATAAGATAAAAAACCATTAGTATGTAAAATATATAGCCTACGAATGAAAAGCAGAAACCTAAAAATAGGTCATCTGCTTTTTTATTTTGCAATATAAGATAAGAGCCAGCTTGTTAAGATACTCTGCTAGAGGTTAGCGAGGTAACGCTGATAACGTTTGGTCAATTTGCTGAGACGGATACGGTCACTAAGTAGTGACAATATTGGCGACGCATTTGGTTTAGGCGGCTTTGCTTTACCCATACGCTGTAGTTGGCGCTTGATGACTGCCATGGTAGCAACGGCACTTAAGGTCTTATCCTTCCACTGTACCACAGGATTGTGAGCACTGAGGCTGCCATCTTTTTTCCAGTCATTGGGTAGCGCTGGGTTCATGGCTAATGCTGTTCCCATACCAACAATATCAATATCTTGAGCCAGTACCTCTTCTGCAACGGCTAATCGTCTGACGCCACCTGTGGTCATCACAGGCATTTTGGCTACTTGTGCAATCTCCTTGGCGAAGTCCAAAAAATAGGCTTCTCGTTGCAACGTGCGACCATCTGCTGTGTTGCCTTGCATAGCCGGGCTTTCGTAACTGCCACCCGACAACTCAACCAAATCTACTGCTAGCTCGTTCATCGCCAAAACAACCACTTTGGCATCATCAGCGTCAAACCCGCCCCGCTGAAAATCTGCTGAATTGATCTTTACAGCGACCGCAAAGGTAGGCGCAACTTGAGCGCGAATGGCCTTAATGACTGCAATCAGCAATCGCATACGGTTTTCAATTGACCCGCCGTATTCGTCTTCTCGTTTATTGGTGAGCGGTGATAAAAACTGAGAAATCAGGTAACCATGGGCCGCATGAATTTGTACACCATCAAAACCAGCTTGCTCTGCTTTGATAGCACTATCGGCAAATCGTTGTATCAGCTGATCTATATCCTGCTGCGTCATGGCGCGAGGTTTGCTAAATAAATGCGAGTGCTTGCCCAAATCAATAGCCACATCAGAGGGTGACAATACATCACCGCCCATCGAGGCATAAACTTGACGACCAGGATGATTTAGCTGCATAAAAACGCGTGTGTTGTTTTGTTTGGCAGCACGTGCCCACGCTTTAAAAGGCGATATGTCACTATGCCTGTCTAATACGACACCGCCCGGACCAGTCATGGCGCGGCCATCGACCATCACGTTTCCTGTGATTAATAAACCAGTACCGCCATTCGCCCAGCTTGTATATAGGCGCAGTAAGGTAGGGCCAGGGATTTGACCAACATCAGCCATGTTTTCTTCCATGGCAGCTTTGGCTAAGCGATTGGGCAAGGTGATACCACAAGGCAATATAAACGGTGAAAAAACAGGTGATGTCATGATAGCAGCCTAAAATTATTGTTTTGGGAAGCGTGCGTTCTACTATGAATTTGGCTATAGACATATTGTTTAAATGACTATAACCTTATAGTCGAAACATAATTAGTAAAAATTGTTGTGGATTTAAAAATGACGAGTCTAAAAATAGTGATCGATATGTGACTATCATCACACTTTTTTAGCACAATAGCACCTCAGGTAAATTACTGGCGTGTTGACATAATCATTTATCGAGTAGGGATACCTCTATATTGAATGCATTAGCGCAAAATGAAGCCGCACCTATAGAGTCAAAACGTGAGCTGGCAAAAGCCAAGACGCGGCGTGCCTTATTAAAAAGTGCGTTACGGCTCTATAGTCTAGAAGGCGCTCAAGGCATGAGCATGAATAAAGTGGCTAAAGGGGCGGGTATTGCGCAGCCCAGTTTTTATAATCATTTTGAGAGCTTGGATGCGCTACAGAACGAGCTCAGCGCTCAGTTAAAAGACAACTATCTATCGCCGATGCGGCTGGCATGGGTCAATATGCTCAAGGACTATGACGTACTGACCAAGGATGAGTTTAATCGGCAGTGTCAGCAATGTCTGATAATGATTTTTGATTCTGCCTTTCAGAATATTGCGCTATTTCAGCATTTGCTCGAAGATCGTCCGCGTTTCATTGCCGACATAGAGAACCAATCCTCACTCAATAATGGACTGGGTAATCTAGTCTCTGAAATACAAGAAGAGTGGACAGAGATATTCATTCAAGGATTGCAGCTATCCAATCGTTCTTGTGAACGCAGCGCTGTCAATCTCTGTGTGGATATGGCAGCGGCGCAAGTACATGAGCTGATACTAGGCTGTCACCAGCAGCGTTACTCGAGGGAGCAGGCGATTGCTACCTTGAACATCAGTTTTGATACGCTGTTCGCCAATTTTTTGCAAGGAAGCAACCATAGCGACTCATGATAAAGATCATGAAAGCTAAGATTTATAAAACACAAAAGGGAGTATGACTATGGCCACTACAGCGGCTAGCGCGACGGACAACGGACAAATCCACTTTAGAACCTGTACTTTATGCGAGGCCATGTGCGGGATTGAGATCAAGCACGATGGCGAAAAAGTCTTATCGATTAAAGGAGATAAAAACGATCCTTTTTCTAAAGGCTACATTTGCCCAAAAGCCACTGCTTTGCAGGATTTGTACGAAGATCCTGATCGTTTGCGAGGCCCTGTCGAAAGAACGGCGGATGGTTGGAAGTCTATCAGTTGGCCAGAGGCGTTAGATAAAGTCGCTGCAGGTATCCAGTCCGTTCAGCAAAAATACGGTCAAAATGCATTTGGGGTATATCTGGGTAACCCGAATGTACACAACATGGGCGGTATGTTGACCATCAAGCAGTTATTAACCAGTTTAAAGACACGTAGTCGCTTTTCTGCAACCTCAATCGACCAGCTACCACACCATATCGTCAGCATGCATCTGTTTGGTCATATGCTCCGTATCCCTGTACCTGATGTGAATCGTACGCAGTATATGCTCATTATCGGTGGTAATCCGCTCGCGTCTAATGGCAGCATCATGACCGCACCCAACATGCGCCAAAAGCTAAAAGATATCAAAGCACGCGATGGCAAAGTGGTGGTGATCGATCCACGACGTACCGAAACCGCAGACATTGCCAGCGAACATCACTTTATCCGCCCAGCGACAGATGTATTGCTACTATTGGCTATGTTAAACGAAATCTACGCGCAAGGCTATGCCAAGGTAAATAGCCGAGTGGCAGATTTGACGCCAGAGATTGATCGTATTGCATCGTTTGCAGAAGGGTTCACACCTGAATCGGTAGCAAACATTACGGGTATTACCGCCACTGAAATCAAACGCATCGTCAAAGAATTTTGTGAAGCTGAAAGCTCGGTCTGCTATGGCCGTATGGGTATCTCGGTGCAAGAGTTTGGCTTACTGAGCCAATATCTGTCTATGGTTATCAATATCGTCACTGGCCGCTTAGATGAAGTGGGCGGGCTTATGTTCCCGAACCCTGCTGTCGACGTGGTGAATAGCTCGGGTCCTGGCTATTTGGGCAAACGCCACAGTCGTGTGAGTAACTTGCCTGATTTTAATGGCGAATATCCAGTGGTTGCGATGGCGGATGAGATGTTGGTAGAAGGAGAAGGGCAGTTAAAGGGCTTTATGAGTGTCGCCGGCAACCCTGTTCTTAGCACGCCAAATGGCGAAAAGTTGGATGAAGCATTATCAGGGCTTGAGTTTATGGTGTCGCTCGATTACTTTGTGACCGAGACCAGTCGCCATGCCAATATTATCCTGCCGCCCGTCTCGCCATTAGAGCGTGACCATTACGACGTTACGTTCAATGGCTTTGCCGTACACAATGTTGCCAAATACTCGCCTGCCTTATTTAGCAAAACAGATAATGAAAAGCATGATTGGGAGATTTATTTGGGGCTAGCTGATCGTCTGGATAAAGACGCGCCAGAAGCAACGCAAAAAGAACGTGCCGCGACAAAAGCCTTTGGACCAAAGTTCTTACTTGAGCAAGGTCTAAAATATGGACCTTATCAAGACGTCACATTGGATGCGCTCATAGAGAATCCACACGGTATCGATTTAGGGCCACTTCACAGCATGTTACCAGAGGCTATCAAGCATGCAGATAAGCAAATCAATCTCAATGTTGATTTTTATCAGGCAGATTTGGTACGGGTCAAGGAGATGATGCAGCAGTACGATGATCAAGAGATTTTACTTATCGGACGTCGCCATGTGCGTAGCAATAACTCATGGCTGCACAATAGCTATCGATTGGTCAAAGGTAAATCTCGTTGTACGTTGATGCTGCATCCAGAAACGGCAGCACAGCACGGTATTGAAGATGGTCAAGACGTGAGAGTGACCTCTCGAGTAGGCAGTGTGGTCATTGCAGCAGAAGTAACCGATGAGCTGATGCCAGGCGTGGTGAGTATTCCGCATGGCTTTGGGCATGGACGTAAAGGCGTCAAGCAGCAGATTGCTCAAGCACATGCCGGTGTCAGCGTTAATGACTTAACGGACGATACCTTAATTGATCAGTTGAGTGGTAATGCCGCCGTTAATGGTGTACCTGTGCAATTAGAGGCGTTGGGTGCTAACGCAGACGATGTGGCTAATGCGGTATTAGAAAACTCAGTAGATAGCGCAATGGCTTAAACTCAGTTTTTATGTCAAAGCAAAAAACGGCGCTTACCTAATATAAGCGCCGTTTTTTATGGGTATAACTTTGATATATTATTTCAATGTTAGGTCAATCGCTTGCGCCGACAAAGTCAAAATCAACGTTAGGAGTTTCGCCTTGTATCAATAAGCTGATGGCTTTTGCAGAGCCGCAAGCATGCGTCCAGCCCAATGTACCGTGCCCTGTATTGAGCCATAGATTGTCAAAAGTGGCTGACAGGTTGCGACTGCCATGTTTGACTTGACCATAGTGTGCGCGCCCAATCAAAGGCACGTTCGAGGGAGTCATGGGGCGCAGTCCTGTCCAATATTGAACGGAATTTGCGATGATGCCTTTTGGAAATAATTGCTGCACGCGACGAGTAATGGCTTCACAGCGCGTAGCATTTAAGTCTAGATTGTAGCCATTAAATTCTGCAGTGCCAGCGACTCGTAATTTGTCACCCAGTCGCGAGGTAACCAGTTTGAATTCATCATCAATCAAACTGACAAAAGGCGCTAAATGCGGCGCGCGCGGATTCACCGTATAGGTAGCCGAATATCCCTTTGCGGGAAAAATAGGTACATGAATACCCAATGGTTTTAGCAGAGATACACTATAGCTGCCAAGCGCGACAACATGACTATCAGCCGTAAAAGTCTGCGCATTTTCGCCTTTTGGCCGAATGGTAATACTGTGTACATGTGGACGGGCAGAGTCGGTATCGGTATTGAGTGCTAAGATCTCGGTATCATATAAAAACTGTACACCAGCATCGATGCAGCGCTGTGCCAATCGTTGGGTAAATAGATGCGCATTGCCAGACTCATCACGACTGGTATAGGTCGCTCCAGTAAGCTTATGCGCAATTGGATAGAGCGCTGGTTCTAAGTTGACAGCATTATTGATATCAATCACATGGCGCTCACAACCGAGGGCTTGCATGCGTTTAGTTGGTTCGATAGCCGCATCAAACTCTGCTTGATTGGTATAAAAATGCATGATACCGCGTGTTTGCTGTTCATAGTTGATGCCAATATCCGCGCGCAGCTGTTGTAAGGTATCTCTTGAATATAGACCTAAGCGCACCATCTGCACAAGATTGGCATCGGCTCTATCGGCGCGGCACTCTTGCAGAAACTGCATGGCCCATTTGAGCTGCGCTTTATCCGCACGCAAGCGATACAGTAGCGGAGCATCTTCTTTAAACAACCATTTGAGCGCTTTCATTGGGGTCGTAGGGTTGGCCCAAGGCGTGGCATGTGAGACAGATATTTGACCGCCATTGGCAAATGATGTTTGCATACCTGCTGTCGATTCGCGTTCAATCACGGTCACATCATAGCCAGCTTGACGTAGATACCATGCAGTGGTCACGCCCACCACGCCTGCTCCGAGTACCGCAATATGTGTCATAGGATTCTCTATGCTCATGTTAGTCATGACGGTCGCTCTTTATTAAACTACCGTCACCTTTGCTGCGTCGCTTGCCTGATTCAATGTGCTTCTATTTTGGGCGTGCCACATCTACTTGTAGTGCAGCTGGCAAGTCCAATATGCTCAAATCGCTTTCTGCTAACTGTTCAGGGCGTGCCACGACCAAAGCGATAAAGCCATCGTCATTTTTCATTGCATTGACCACTTGGATTTTATCGAGTTTGTCACCTGCGCTTGGTGCTTCACCAGTACCTTGTACATAGTGCAAAAATGCTTTGGGTGCAGATTTAAAGTAGATGCGAGCGATGACTTCTTGGCCTAAGTAGCAGCCCTTATCATAGTCCATGCCGCCGCGTTGATGCAGGCGCAGTTCTTGCGGTTGGAACTCACCCTGAGTCGCGGCCACAATCCAATAGTTACCAGTAGCTAGGCTGCATGCCATCCAAGCCTGCGTATCCTCAGCAGTATTATGGTCGTCTTTGTGGCTAAAAGTTGGCTCATCTGCTAGTACACAAGGATAAATCGCTGCTGGTGCACTGGTTTTAAATTTAGAAAACGCCCCGTACTTATTGAGATGCGCCTGCAAAGACTCAGCACAATCGCTACTTATGACCACATCATAATGTTTCTCTGCTTGTTTTTTGATCCAGATGCCAAACTCAATACGACCTTTTAGGTTACCGATGGCGGCTGCCTGATAGCTAAGCCCGAGCTTGGTAACGTCACAAGTCAGTTGCCCTTGCAAGAATTTTTCGGCGTCCTCGCCTTGGATGGTTAATTGCGAAAACTGCGGTACGGCTGATAAATTTGAAGACTGAGTCATTGTTATTATCCTTCTGAGGAGAGCTTATTTATTAATAATATAGAGGGTAAATCGAAGTGATAAAAAATTATACGGGCACTTTTATCATTGACAGTATATGTGCACATTAAACTAAATGAAGCTAAGAAGAGTACCACAAAAAACCCTGTCATAAAAAACGTCATCAGTAAGCGATGAGTTAAGTGTTAAATTGGGCATAGCGTTTGATTTTCAAGCGTACAAATTGGTTAAAGATGGTGAGTTACGGTACAATATCAGCTCTACAATTAACCTAATGTACGATGGCTGCCGAGGAAATAATGAGCTTACCAAATTGCCCTAAATGTGATGCTGAATATACGTATGAAGATGGTGCGTTACTGGTATGTCCTATGTGTGCTCATGAATGGACGGCGGCTGAGACTGATGCAGCGCAAGCTGAAGACCAAGACGCAGTTATTCGTGATGCCGTTGGCAATGAGTTGCAGGATGGTGATGCGGTGACGGTCATTAAAGACCTAAAAGTCAAAGGCTCTTCAATCGTGATTAAAGTCGGGACAAAAGCGAAAAGCATTCGCTTGTTGCCAGATGCTACTGACGGTCATGATATCGACTGCAAACTTGATGGCTACGGGCCAATGAAGCTTAAGTCTTCTGTGGTCAAAAAAGCTTAAATTACCCCACTCTCAACTTGAAATAAGCAAATCAAACTGAAGAGGCGGATTACCAAGTTTTTTGTTGAGTACAAAGCACAGATTGTGTGAAAGAATCTTACGAATCAATCGATGAGACAAATGCCATAA
>Ga0208016_100059_pt1 | contig 70080 bp, 57 predicted proteins | sample 28_taG_FD_184102 | JGI IMG/M metagenome (GOLD analysis project Ga0208016, IMG submission 184102) | Marine viral communities from Cariaco Basin, Caribbean Sea - 28_WHOI_OMZ (SPAdes) (version 2) | ecosystem: Environmental > Aquatic > Marine > Oceanic | place: Caribbean Sea: Cariaco Basin...
CAGGATTGCCTCGTCCACATCATGGGTGACGCAGATGGCGGTCACCTTGGTGCGCGACCAGACCTCCATCAGCACCTCTTGCAGTTCCCAGCGCGTGAGGCTGTCGAGCATGCCGAAGGGTTCATCCAGCAGAAGCAGTTTCGGCGACAGGGCAAAGGCGCGCGCGATGCCCACACGTTGCTGCATGCCGTTCGACATATCGCTGGCCGGGCGGTCCATCGCATCGGCGAGGCCGACGCGTTCCAGATAGTATTCCACCACATCCTGCCGCTCGGCGCGGCTGGCGTTCGGGTAGACCTTGTCCACCCCGATGGCGCAGTTCTCCCGCGCGGTCAGCCAGGGAAACAGGTTCGGTGACTGGAACACCACGGCGCGCTCGGGATCGGCGCCCTCCACATGGCGCCGGTCCAGCTTGATCGCGCCCTTGGAAATCGGGTTCAGGCCGGCGGCCATGGTCAACACCGTGGATTTGCCGCAGCCCGAGTGGCCGATCAGGGAAATGAACTCGCCCTTGTTGATCTTGAGGTTGAAATCCTCAACGACCGTAAGCGGCCCCTTGGGCGTGGGGTAGATCTTATGCAGCTGCGAGAAGTCGAGGAAGCGTTCCTCGGTCGCGCTTTCCTGCGCCTTGGCCACTGCGGACGGCAGGCCATGGATCGGGGTCACATCAGGCAGCAGACGGGAGCCTTCCACCTTGGATTCGATACCGACCTCCATCAGGTAGGAGGTGACGGCCGCGCGCAGGCTCTTGAAGCCCTCGTGATGGTTCATCTCCACCCGGTCGCGCGGGCGGGGGATGGTGACGCGGAATTCCTCGCCCAGGGTGCCATCGGGATTGAGCGCAATGATGCGGTCAGCCAGAAGGATCGCCTCGTCCACGTCATTGGTGATGAGGACGCAGGTCTTCTTGTCCGCTTCCCAGATCGCCTCGATCTCATCCGCCAGATTGGCGCGGGTCAGCGCATCCAGCGCCGAAAGCGGCTCATCCAGGAGCAATACCTCCGGCGACATCGCCAGCGCACGCGCCACGTTGACCCGCTGGCGCATGCCCCCCGACAGTTCCGCCGGGCGGCGGCTGGCGGCATGGGACAGGCCCACCATCTGGATGTAATGGGCGACCTTCGCGTCCTTTTCCGCCTTTGGCATCTTTGGATAGACCGTATCGACGGCAAGGCGCACATTGCCTGCCACGGTCAGCCAGGGCATCAGCGAATAGCTTTGGAAGATCACGCCGCGTTCGGGGCCGGGGCCTTCGATCTTCTGGCCGCGAAAGCTGACCGTGCCTTTGGTCGGGCTGTCGAGACCCGCCATCAGGTTGATCAGGGTGGTCTTGCCGGTGCCGGAAAAGCCGAGCAGCACCAGGAATTCGCCCTCTTCGACCTCAAGGTTGATGTTCTTCAGCACATGGGTTTCGCTGGTGCCGGTGCCAAAGCTTTTGGAGACGTTGTCGAATGTCAGGATAGCCATGGTGATCACCGGTTGTTCGTGAAGGTGAACAGGGACTGCAGCGCAAACATCACCCGGTCCAGAAGGAAGCCGATGATGCCGATGGTGAAGACGGCCACCATGATCTTCGCGAGCGAGCTGGAAGAGCCGTTCTGGAATTCATCCCAGACGAATTTGCCAAGACCGGGGTTCTGCGCCAGCATTTCGGCGGCGATCAGTACCATCCAGCCCACGCCCAGGGACAGGCGCAGCCCAGTAAAGATCAGCGGCAGGGCCGAGGGCAGCACCAGCCGGGTGATCTTGGTCCAGGTGTTCATTTTCAGGACTTTCGAAACATTGACCAGATCCTTGTCAATCGAGGCGACACCAAGCGCGGTGTTGATCAGCGTCGGCCAGAGCGAACACAGCGTCACGGTGATGGCCGAGATCAGGAAGGACTTTGAGAACAGCCCGTCATTGGTCGCATAGACGGCCGAGACGATCATGGTGACGATCGGTAGCCAGGCCAGCGGCGAGACGGGCTTGAAGATCTGCACCAGCGGGTTGATCGCAGCATTCGCCGTCGGCGAAAGGCCCGCCGCAATGCCAAGCGGCACAGCCACGATGGTCGCAATCAGAAAGCCAAAGAACACTGTACGGATCGAGGTCCAGATCTGCTGATAGTAGCTCGGCGCGCCGGTGTAGGCGACGGTCTTGACCTCATCGGCGCGGCCCGAAGCGATGAGTTTCTCATTGCGCTTGGCCACCATGGCTTCGAATTTTTCGCGTTTGGCGGCTTTGGCCTGCGCGTCTTCGTGCAGGTTCACCACCTCGGCCCAGACCTGCGCGGGGCCAGGCACCGCACCAAGCGAGGTTTGCACCTTTGGTGCCAATGTGCCCCAGAGCACTAGGAAGGCGGCGATTGCAATCAGCGGCACCGCCAGAAGGCGCCAGATTTCCTTGACCTGAGCCTGCGGGTTGTCGCCAGCCACGGCTTTCAGGATAGGCGTCACCCAGGCAAGACCTAGGACCTGGAACCATTTGTCTGCGGTGTTGATCTTGGTGAACAGCCGGGCGCGCCGGGCTTCCCGGGCCTCGGCGGCGGCAAAATCGGGGTCGGTCGTGGTCATCGGGGGAGCCTTTCGAAACCGGAGGTATGACGAGGAGAGGGAGGAACGCGCCGGTTCAGGCGCGCTCCGGATCAGGAGAGGTCAGCCTTCGACACCGGCACCCACGACGACCTGTTCGCCCTTCAGGCCGATCGGCAGGCTTTCGAGGTAGGCGTTGGGGGTGCGGCCATCAAAGGCGATACCGTCGATGATGTCCTCGGCCGGGGTCGCGGCCTTGTAGCCATCGCTGTCCCAGGGGAAATCCGCCTGATCGGCCAGACCTTCATCGACCAGCATCTTGGCCGCTTCCAGGTAGATGTCCGGGCGGTAGACCGATTTTGCGACCTCGTCATACCAGCTGTCGGGCTTTGCTTCGGCAATCTGACCCCAACGGCGCATTTGGGTCAGATACCAGACCGCATCCGAGTAGAAGGGGTAGGTGGCGTTGTAGCGGAAGAAGACGTTGAAGTCTGGCACTTCGCGCTTGTCGCCCTTTTCATACTCAAAGGTGCCGGTCATCGAGTTGGCGATGACGTCATAATCGGCGCCGACATATTCCGGGCGGCTCAGGATCTCCACTGCTTCGGGGCGGTTGGCGTTGTCGTTCTCATCCAGCCAGATCGCGGCGCGGATCAGGGCCTTGGTCACGGCGCGGGTGGTGTTGGGGTATTCTTCGGCAAACTCGGCGGTGATGCCAAAGACCTTTTCCGGGTTGTTCTTCCACAGCTCGTAATCGGTGATCACCGGAACGCCGATGCCCTTGAACACCGCCTGCTGGTTCCAAGGCTCGCCCACGCAGTAGCCGTTGATGGTGCCGGCTTCCAGCGTGGCGGGCATCTGCGGTGGCGGGGTCACGGACAGGAAGACATCGGCACCGATTTGGCCCGAGACGTTTTCCGGGCTGTAGTAGCCGGGGTGCAGCCCACCGGCCGCCAGCCAGTAACGCAGTTCATAGTTGTGAGTGGAGACCGGGAACACCATGCCCATGTTGAAGGGTTTACCTTCGGATTTATACTGATCGACCACGGGCGCCAGGGCCTCGGCCGAAATGGGATGCTGCGGGCGACCGTCATCCATGGTGGGGATATTCGGCTTCATCATTTCCCAGACTTCATTGGAGACGGTGATGCCGTTGCCGTTCAGGTCCATCGAGAAGGGCGTGATGATATGCGCCTCGGTGCCAAAGCCGATTGTCGCGGCCAGCGGTTGCCCTGCCAGCATATGGGCACCATCCAGTTGTCCGCCAATGACACCATCCAGCAGCACCTTCCAGTTGGCCTGCGCTTCCAGTGTCACGAACAGGCCTTCGTCGAGGAAATACCCCTGCTCATAGGCGACGGCGAGCGGGGCCATGTCGGTCAGTTTGATGAAGCCGAAGGTAAGCTCGTCTTTCTCAAGTGCGAGGGACTCGGCCATCGCCGGTGAAACAAGGGCCGTGGTGGCCGCAAGGCTGAGGAGAAGATTTTTCATCGATCTGTCCTTTGTTGATTGCCTGTTGGAGAGCCAACTGGCCGCGCAAGCCCGGTGCGATGCGGGCAAAGAAAAAAGCCGCCGACACAATCGCCCTGAAGGAGGAGGGGGCGAATGGTCGAGCGGCTTTGCTCATGTTTGGCCCGGTCTGTGGGCCGAATGTCGTCCGGTGGGCTCCGTTGCCTACCTGTATTCAAAGTGACGTATTCAGGGGCTGCTGTCGCCGGTAAACTTTGTGTCGAATGTGATTTTGCCGCGTTGCAGCAAATCTTCGGACTGATCTGCCCAATAATGCATCAGTTTTCATCTAGCGGCTCAAAAATGCACGTATCAAAAAACGTGTCCGGCTGCAGGATCAGCCCCCCTTTTAGAGAGGCGACCGCGGTTGGGTGTCGAATCGCACCTTCCAGCTTCTGTGAAGCGCCGGGAATATCTGCGCCGGTATTCTGAAGCGCCGCTCGAAACAGATCACTGCGGAAAATGCCTGCCGCTGTGCTCTGAGACTCTTTCTGATCAAGGTCGAACCGCTTGGCCAGACGAGATCCGATCCATTGTGCCTGGCTGCGCCAGGGAAAGTTTGCCGCACCGTCAAAGAACTCCACATGACCGTCCGTCTTTCTCTGCTCTCCGCGGCTTGAGATGATGAAGCGCCCTGTCAATGCCCGGTCGATGACCTCTGCCGGTACACCCAGATATTCGGGGCGAGAAAGCATTTCGGCGGCGGCAGTCCGGCTTTCGGGCCGCGCAGCCCATCGTCCACCCTGCCAAACGGCCCGCATCATGCGCGTCAGAAGCTCTGGTTCTGTCTCGGCCCAGTTGGTGCGAACAGCGAGCACTTTTTCCGGCGCAAAGGACCAGATCGCGTTTCCTGGCAGCAGCAATGCACCGACACCGTTTTCCACCGCTACAGAGCCCCAAGGCTCACCCACGCAAAACGCATTTATGGTTCCATCTTCCAGGGCCTGCGCCATCAATGGCGGAGGAACCGTGCGAACCTCGAACCCCTGTTTCGCCAGACCGGTTGACTCAATCCAGTAGTGGAGCAACTCGACGTGCATGGAGAAGGGAAAGGGCACGCCGATGGTAAGCGGACCATCGATGGATGCGGCAAGAGCGTCTGCGGCCAGTGCAGCATCCCTGAAATCAAACCCATAACCATGTGCGCGAAGGCGTTCTTCCACAGCGCGGCTGACACCGATTATGTTGCCGTTGACCGACAGGACCGATACCGCGGCAAGCGGTGTTGTGACACTCCCCAGACCGAGGGCCATGGCCACGGGCATGGGCGACAAAAGATGCGCGGCATCCACTCTGCCGAAACTGAGCATATCGCGCACCGATGACCAGGATGGTGCGGCAATCAGATCCAGTGCGATACCTTCGGCTTCGGCAAAGCCGAGTTCCTGCGCCGCGATCAGTGGCAGTGCATCGACAAGCGGCATGTAGGCGACTGAGACGCTCAGCGTTTTCATGACAAAAGACCTGATGCGGTGACGAGTGCTTCTGCCACATCCGCAACGCGGCGGCCCTGATCCATCGCTGTCTTGCGCAAAAGCATATAGGCCTGTTCCTCATTCAACCCTTTGGCCTTCATGATCATTCCTTTTGCGCGATCAATCACTTTGCGTTCTTCCAGGGCGCGCCGGGTTTCCGCCAGTTCAGTGCGCATCTGGCGGACTATCTGAAACCGTGCAACGGCAATATCGAGCACCGGTTTGATCCGCTCGGGCCTGAGCCCATCGACCACATATGCAGACACGCCCGCTTCAATCGCCGCCTGCGCCAATTCGCCCGCCGCGCCCGACACAAACATGGCGACCGGGCGTTCCAGTGGACCTGAGGCCAAGGTCAACTCTTCCAGCATGTCGCGGGTCGGATTGTCATAGTCGATCAGTACTATGTCCGGTGAATGAATGGCGATTTTGCGGGCCAAACCGGAGGTTTTTCCAATCACATGTACCTCGCATTCGCCGCTGTTTTTCAGCGCGTCGACGATGGCAGTCGCGCGGTCACGGTCTTCTTCAACGACAACTATGGAGAGGGGTGCGGTCATGTCGCCAGCAGATAGCTGTGGCATGACCGAGGCAAGGCGAACGCAATTGGGGCATGTTACGTTGCTCTTTCATTTTGCCTCTGCCCAGCATTATTGACGGTTTGTTGGGCGACATTCGCGAGATCGTCTACTTGTTGGGCGAAAAGAAGCCTGGATTCACGAGCTAGGGTCTGGGCTCATAGCCAGTACATCATGAGTGCGGCCAAGGCGATGGCTGGTCGGAAAACCTTCGAGCATCTGTCGTATCTGGTTGCAACACGTCGCCAGTCTTTCAGCGTAGCGAACATGATCTCAATGCGAATACGTCGTTTGTATCTTTGTTTGTCATACTTCACGGGTTTCCTACGCTGTTTCTGACCGGGGATGCAGGCGCGTATCCCTTGTTCTTCAACGCTTCCCTGAACCAACCGACGGCAATGTAGTCACTCACTTGCCTAGCCGTGACGAACAGCTTCAGAGCGTGTCCCTTGCTGTCGCAGATAGCGTGGATCTTGGTATTCATGCCGCCGTTGGTTCGGTCTCCCTTTCGGGAAATTTCCTGCAGAAACACCCTGCCGGGCGATTATCAGGCGGTAATCCCCCCGAAATTTAGGAGGTGTGCGGAAATAGAATCTTGTCGAAGATGGGAAAGCAGATTCTTGTGAAGAAATCGAAATACAGTGCCGCGCAAATCACTAGCATCCTGAAGCAGGCCGAGAATGGCGTGCTTGTTGCAGATTTGTGCCGAGAACACGGCATGAGCAGCGCGAGCTTCTACAAGTGGCGCTAAAAGTATGGCGGCATGGACGCCAGCCTGATGGCGCGGCTGAAGGAACGCGACAAATAGAGTGAGCCATTGAAGGCGCCATTGGTTTGAGCCCAATGGCGAGGGGCACGGAATTCACCAGCCGGGCAATCCAGAAATGGGCCGACAGGAATGGCGTGGATTGGCATTACATCGATCCCAGAAAGCCGCAACAGAATGCCTCCATCGTGTCATCCAACGGCAGCCTGCGGGGCGAACTGCTCAATGAAGAGCTGTTGGATACCCTATACGATGCCCGCCGCAAACTGGCGCTGTGCCGCTAAGATGACAACAACGTCAGGCCGCACTCTTCGCTGGGGAACAGAACGCCAAAGCAAAAGCGAGACCGACGACTACCAAAATCAAACCCGCAGACTCTCGTCATGAGCGAGGGACCAGCGGGGGCAGGTCAACCGCGACCCGTCCACGCACTCAATTTGTACCTCTCAAGTGGGGCTAATCAGGACCGCTCAGCTCAAGTGAAGCGAGCGGTCCAAACCTTTGCTATCGCCAGAGTTCCTTGAGAGGAACTCCCGTGGCGCCTGATGGTGCCTTTGCTCCAAGGTATGCGGAAATGCTAGGTGCAACATCAACTGTTTCTACATACCGATTGACCCTACCAGGTGCAATTCCGGGGCCGTGAAATATGACTGGTACATGCGTGTCATAGGTCCAAGGAGAACCGTGTGCGGAGGCGACGTGTAGACCATCGAAATCCGCGATGAACCAATGTGGATCGAACACTACATAGATATCGCCCGAACGGTCCCGGTGAAAATTGCGGCGCACCGCATTGATGATCTTGCCGTCACCGATCAGGCCTTCGCGCAGCCTGCGGCTGGAAATGGCAAAGGCAATGCCGGGCAGACGGTCAAGCTCGGCCGCCACAGCATCTTCCACCTCGGCGGGGTCAAGGCCGCGCGAGGCGATCACTTCGCGGTCCAGATAGACATAGGGGTTTGAAAAATTGCGGATCAGTGCCTGGGATTCGCCGAACTCCTCTCCCAGGCGCACAAAGCCCGGTTCGGTGTCGGTGCGTTCGAAATCGAAGGTGCCCGCTTCGATCCCATTCGTGGCCAGATAGTCCGGGTTTTCGGGAGCACCATGATCCGCTGACAGAACCACAAGGGTTTGGTCCAGCCCGACATGTTCATCAACAAACGTAAGCAGATCAGCCAAAGTGCGATCAAGGCGGCGCATGTTGTCCTCGGCTTCCAGGCTGGAAGGGCCAAAAACATGCCCGACATAGTCGGTCGAAGATAGGGAAACGGCAAGATAATCGGGGATATTGTCACGCCCGATCTCTTCGGCGTCGATCAGGGCCTTGGCAAAGTCCACGGTGATTTCATCGCCTGCCGGACTGAGCGTCAGCCGTGTGGTGAAAAGCTTGTCATCCGCAGCGCCCCAGGCGTGCGGGAAGGTGCGGCCGAAGCCAGGAAAGTCCGTCTCCCACGGCTGATCGTCGCGCCCACCGAATTGGTAGGTTTCGACCGGATCGGAGAGTGTCCATTCTGTATCTGCATAGGAGGCGACTTTGCCTTGCGCATCCCATGCGGCCATCCAATCCGGATAGTCCTGACGATAGAAGGTCGAGGTGACGAAACGCCCTTCGGATTTCGAGAACCAATAGGCCTGCCCGCCGTGGCCTGCCATGGAAATGGCGCCCCGGTCTTTTATGGAAACGCCGAAGATCTTTGCCTCTGGCCCGAAGAACATTCCCATTTCATCGGCAATGGTTGAGGTCAGCATGTTACGCGGGGAGCGTCCATCGGTGGTGGCAGCACGCTGGGTGTGATCAATCTCGGTTGAACTGTCGACGCCGGAGGCATTCACCAGCGTGTAGTCCGGATCCTGCACGTTGTAGAACTGTGTTCCAGCAGTGCGGTCGAACCAGACATTCGCGACCATGCCGTGAATGGCAGGATCTGCGCCCGTTGCCAGTGTCGCATGGCCCACGATGGTTTCCGTGTTTGCATGACCGTGATGGGCTTGCGCGAAATGCAGCCCGCCCTCCAGCAGGCGATTGAACCCATCCGACCCAAGACCATCGCTGAAACGATCCATCATATCGCCGCGCAATTGGTCAACGGTAATCTGCAGGACAAGGCGAGGTCGCTCCTGTGCTGCTACTGGCAGCGCCATCGTGAGGATGCAGGCTGCGGAAGACAGAAGCCTTTTGCCTCGGCAGGCGAGCGTCATTCGGATCATGTGTTTGTCTCCTTCTAGCGGCGGCGGAATTCAATGTCTTAGGGGTTGGAAACTGAAGTCTTGAGGTTCTGAAGCGTAACGCTGTCCGGCAATTTCTCAAGCGCCTCCTCCAAAAGGGCCAGTGTTGCCTCGCGTCCGTCAACGGCCGCGGTGATCCGGGTCAGCATCACCCAGGCTTCCTCGCGTTGGGGGTCCATACGAACGACCTCGCGGAAGGCGCCCTTGGCGGCAGGAATGTTCCGCATGGTCAGCGCCATTCCCCCCAAGACCATGTGGGTTTCGGGGTAGTCGCTGCGCGCCTGCAGAGAGGCACGCCATTCGCCCATGGCGCGCTGCATCTGAGCGTTGATTTGTTTGGGCAGCCGCGCAATGGGCGCGTTCAGCATGGCCTTTGCTGTCTCGATACGAACCATGCGCACGGGATCGTCCAAAAGGCCTATGAAGCGCTGGACCTGTGTTTGGGCAGAGGCACCACCTTGTACCCGAATGGCTGCAGCGCGAACCAGCGGATCGCTGTCTTCCAGCAGGGGGGCGATCTGCTCGGCCACTTCGTCGTCGGCTGCCTGAGAAAGCAACCAGAGCGCCGTGGCCCGCACGAGGCCAGCCTGGTCCCGATCCTGTGCAAGCATCGAAAGACTGTCACGGGCGGTCGCCGGATCTGCACGCCCGGCGGCCAGTACGGTGCCGTAATGGGGGCGTCCTGATGCCTCGGGATAGCGCTTGGCGATTTCGGATGCGGCCCAGTCAGGCGATTGGTCGCTATGGCAATCGGTGCAGGCATCCGGCGCGCCGGTGATCGCCGAAAGGTCGGGGCGAGGGATACGGAAACTGTGATCCCGCCGCCCGTCGGTGCCCATATAGGTGCGTTCGATCATGTGGCAGCTTTTGCACTGGGCGCCTTTTGATCCGATGTCGTGAAAGTGATGCGACGGATCGTCGTAGACCTTCAGCGGCAAGGATGGAAACTCCACGTTTCCAGCCGGTGAATGACATTGTGTGCACAGCGAATTGTCTTCGGCCTTCACCTGTGCGCTGTGCGCGTCATGGCAATCGAGACAGCCGACGCCTTTTGCGTACATCTTCGATTGCAGGAAAGAGCCATAGACATAGACCTCGTCGAGGATCTGGCCGTCTGCGTGGTAAAGACCGGGCCGCAGCAGCGCCAGAGTGTAGGCATCGTGGAAGGGGGTGCCGGGCAGGGGGCTGCTGTCGCCGAGCGGTTCGCGGCGGGAATGACAGGATGCGCATTGCTGGATCGTGGCCTCGGTTCCCGCGGTGGCGAAATCCATCGAAAAGCCGTATCCGGCCGGAGGAACGACAGCGGGTGACGGGCTTTTGGCTACGGTTTCAGCCCAGGCCACATGGCTTGATCCCGGTCCGTGGCAGGCCTCGCAACCGACCCCGATTTCGGCGGATTGTGAGGCGTAGCTGTCCTGACGTGCGTCATAGTTCTTTTCAAACCCGGTGGCGTGGCATTCGGCACAGCGGGCATTCCAGTTCTTGTATGGCCCACTCCAGTGAAGCCCATCCCCTTTGGGCAGGATCTGATCCGGGTAGAGATGATACCATCGCGCGGCCTCCACATCCCAGACCACATCGAAGCTCTGCAGACGGCCCGGTTCAGTTTCGAGCAGATACTGTTGCAGTGGCTCAATCCCCACAACGGAGTGGACGTCGTGTTCTGTGATGCTGCCGTCGGTTTCGGTGATGGTCACCCGGTAGGTGTCATCCTGGCGGGAAAACTGATGAAGCACTCCCTGATGTTCAAACGAGGTTCCGTCAAAGTTGGCGACAATCCTGTCGGGAGAGGGCGGTGTCCAGGCGAGAGCGTGATGGGAGCCTTTCCAGGCGTCAGCTGCATCCGCGTGGCAGGAGATACAGGCGTTCGAGCCGATGTATCGAAGATCCGCACTCTCGGCTGCTTTGCCCTCGGCAACAGCTTGCGACGCAAGGCAAAGCCCGAGCAGCGTGAAGAGTGTGAAGCGGCGAAACATAAGGACTCCAGTCTGTGTTCAACGTGGGTTTAGCGGGGGCAGGTGGGGAATGCGCGCTGAGCTATCAGTGCGGGAGGGAAACCGGCTGAGTGCGGCGTGCAGCTGTGACCAGCCAGCGGCCTCTGCTCCGGCTGCTTGACCATACCTTGCAGCACCTATCAGGGTCAGCGATTTCGCAATGGCGGGATCCCGGCGCGGATCGCCCTGTTTCAGGCGCGCGGCCCATAGATCAAGTGCTCGAAGACAACCATCAAGATCACGGGCACGCGACGCTTTCAGCAGCTGACGGTAGGCGTGATCTGGCGAGGAAAGGTAGCGCGCCCTGCGTGCCTCCCGATATGCCTGCCAGCGGCGACGCATGGGGCGGGCAAGAAGAACAAGCCCGATCAGGCCTGCGCTGAGCGCGCCGACGATCAAGAACAGGGTTTCAGGCCGGATTTCGCTGGAGGTCTTTGCGATGGGTGCATCCACCATGAGTGAGAAACCGGGCGCCATTGCGGTTTCGATTTCCCCTGAGGACAGGTTGTACCAGTCGAGCGACACCGCAGGCGCCACACCGTCACCGCCGCTCTGGGCCAGGTAGGTCACCTGCTCACGGCGTGTACCGGACAGAGTGGCCCCGTCAATCGCTTCATCGATGGTTGATTCAGACGGATAGGTGGCAATACCTTGAACGGGCGATGGATCCAGGAGGTTTGGCAGGAACATCGGCGAGGTGCCTGAGATCTCAATGGTCAGGATCCTTGTAAGGCTGTCACCGGGTTTCAACGGCGCCTCGGGACCGACAAGCTCCTGGGTTAGCTGGATTCTGTTCGCGGCGATGAACGGCTCCAACCCTTCTGCGCCATCAGGGATGACGCCTGTCAGAATGACGCGGTCCAGTGTCAGCCAGTCTTCCCGTGGGGTATTCGTGTCCGGGTCGGCCCAGGTCACTCTCAACTCCTGCTCGGGAATGACGAACCTGCCGGGGATCATGGGGGTGATCCGGTATCGTCTGGTGACGCCGGACCAGTTCTGCCGGTCGATCCTCTGACTAATTGGATGAGTGGCGCGTTCTGGAAGCCGAACCATCATGTTTGGGGCTTCCATACTGGGAAAATCCACCGGCCGGGTCATCCATGTGGGCACAAGAACCGTGATCACAAGATCGACGGATTGTCCCGGTATGGTTTCGTCGGCCTCAAGCTCGATCGTTGCCCGCGGTCCCAGCGGTGACTGGGCAAGCGCCATGCCGGACAGCAAAAGCAATGTAAAGAATGCAGAGAGCAACCGGCGCATGGTCATTCTCCCCGCACGGCTTCGAATTGAAAGCGGTAGCGCAGAAAATCACCGGTGCTGGTATCGACGGTATTCATCCATTGCTCGGTCGTCAGAATACGCTCCGTGCCGCGTGGCTGTGCCTCGCTCTGGGTGTCGGTGCCACGCCCGCTTTCGTTGTCGAAGACTATGTCATCTGCCCCGATTCCGGTTTCCTCGCCCGTGTCAGATGCTTCCCTTGCAGCCTCTACATAGTCCACGATCACCCGGGCGGTTTCCAGATTTTCGGCAGCACCCGGATAATTCGGATCGCGTTCCAGGGCTGTCTCGAAAGCGCGCATCCCATCGCGATACTGACGGTTCCTGACATGCGCCAGACCTTGGGTGAATGCGGCCTGTGCGGTTTCGATCCCACGCAACACTTGCACCGCTTCATCGTATCGCCCAGCGCGATAAAGCGCATGACCTTTCCACATTGGATCTGTGAAGAGATCGGCAGCCATGCGGTATTCTTTTTTGTTATAGGCCCGAAAACCCTGTTGGTCCGGAGTCATAAACCAGTCTTTGAGGCCCTGGGCCAGTCCTTGGCTTGCCGGTCCCAACGCAAGAAATGCTCCCAGCAGCCAGGCAGACCAGCGCATCGTCCAGCCCCGGCGGAACCAGACCAGCGCCAAAAGCGCCGCAGGCCAGGCCAGCCACCAGCCGCGATCTTCCCATGGCTGAGAGGCGTTCTGCAGGAGGGCGCGCCGATATTCCACGTTCAAGATGCGGTCGAGCCGCTGTATATCTCTGTTGTCTGGCGTGTTTTGCACGACAGGCACATTTTCCAGCTGATCCAGTCCGCGATCCCCAAGACCTTCGGGGAGCATGCTGAGCACCGCGATGCCGCCGGAACTGTGACTATTCAAGGTGCTCGCATCCGAAGGGGTGAAGCCATCTGCAGCATACAGTATGCCTCCACCACCTTCGGCTGTCAGCAGGTCTTCGGCCATCCAAAGCGCGGCGCTGGCATCGGTGCCCTCGACTGGCATGACCATGGGGTGCAGCCCCTCAAGGTAGGGTAACATGACGCGCGGGTCATCGGTAAATGGCAGCACGCGGTGCGCCGTGCCCGCGTAGGCCACTAGCGCCGTGCGTGCGCCGACTCGGAGTTCCAGTAGGTCGCGGATCTTGAACTTGGCCCGCTCGAGTCGGTTCGGGGGCAGGTCGGCTGCTTGCATGGAGGGCGTGACTTCCAGCACGATGACAAGCGGGCCGGTCTGGGCAAGGAACGGATCGACTTGTCGGGTCCAGCTGGGGCCTGCGGCACCGATAGTGGCTAGGGCAAGCAGCAGGGCGACATGGTCGATTGGCAGGTATCGGGTCTTTTTCGCCCTCCCAACGGTCAGGGCTTCGCGCAGGTGCGGTGCGATCCGAACGGCAATGTCTGCTGGCCGTGTCGCGGCGCGACGGTTCATCCACCAGACAGCGATCAGAGGCAGCAGCAGTAAAAGCAAGTAGGGCCGCAGGAAGTGAAAAGCGTCCAGAAAAAGCTGCAGTTCTGAAAAGTGATCCCCGCTCATGTTGCGCCTCTTCGATACCCGCGCAGGGTCAGAAGCAGCAGGCCGAGCAGGCCAATCAAGGCTGCCAGACCGAGGCAGATTGCGGCCAGCGGCGTGCGGGGGCGGTAGGAAAGTTCTTCAACCAGACGCGGCGTCATTCCGTCAATCCGTTGGTAGACCTCGGCCAGCGCTGTGTAATCGGATGCAAAGAAGGCGCTGCCGCCCGAGCGCTGGGCAATATCGGCTAGGGCGCGCGTATCGACCCGGTTCTCACCGTCAGCGCGCGGATCACCTACCGCAATCGTGTGGATTTCAACGCCCCGAGCCGCGGCAATTTCGGCCGCGTTCACAGGACTCATCTGGCTGCCGGTATCAGCCCCATCCGACAGCAGAATGAGCAGGCGCTGGTCTATGTCGCTGACTTCGAAGGTGCGGATCGCAAGTCCGATTGCATCCCCAATCGCGGTGTGCGGTCCTGCCATTCCCACTTCGGTCTGTTTGACCAGTTCAAGGATAGTCGCCAAATCCTCGGTCAGAGGCGCCTGGACGAAGGCTCGCGTGCCAAAGACAATCAGGCCGATCCGATCTCCGTCACGCTCCGCGACGAACTGTTCCACGACCTCCTTGACCGCAGCAAGACGTTGCAGCCTTGTGCCATCCTCTCGCGCGAAATCCACAATGTCCATTGAGCCGGATATGTCGATTGCCAGAACCACATCGCGGGCAGATTTGGTGATCTCGATTGGTGCGCCCAGGCGTTCGGGCCGGGCCAGAGCCAGAACTATAAGAACCCATACAAGGCATGCGGCCAACAGCTGCAATCGCGACCCCTGCAGCACCACGGCGCCGGGGCCAGGCTTCACATCTGCCGCTGCGACGATTTGCCGGAAGAACGGAAATCGAAGGGCCGAAACGCGTTCCATCCGAGGCGGTGCCAGACGCCAAACCAACCAGGGCAAGGGAAGCGCAAGAAGGGCGTAAGGCGCAGCAAGAGAGATCATCGCCCGCCCTCCATGCGGTGGTTGCGTACCCATTGGGCAGCGATGCGCGGCAGCGCCTCGGGCTGCTGGCCGGATGATTGATAGGGGGCGAAGGCAAGGGCACGCCCCGGACCGTGTCTAAAGTCCGTGCATCCACCGGTCTGATCCAGGAAGGCCAGCCAGTCTTCGCCGCTGAGACTGGCAATGTCGCGACGGGGAAAAGCTGCCAGTGCCGCGCGGCGCACGACTTCGGCAATTGCGGTCGGGTCTTGCCCTGCCTCCTTGAGGGCGCTGAGGGCGGCCCTGCGGTAAGCATTTTCCAGATGGGCTGTGCGCCACCGCCAGAGTGCATAGGCAGCGCCAACAAGGATTAGCCCCGCGATCACGGCCCAGCCGCCTGTCTGCGGCATCATCGAGATCGGCTGCGGCTCTTGCGGCGGCGTCAGGCGCGCGATCAGATCAACCAGATTGTCCGGCCGGGTTTGGGCGCCACCACTCATCTTGGTCGCAGCCCCATCAGGCGGCGCATCTGTGTCAGGCTATCTTCTGCCGAGCTTAAGGGCAGAACCGGAACGCCAAGGGCTCTTTTCCAGTCAAGAATCTCGGCCAGCCTTCCCTCGGACACCTTCCGCAGGCTCTGGTATGTCGTACTGTCCGCAGTATCGATCTCTGCCTGAAGCTCCCCGTCGGAGATCACCAGCTTCATTCCCGGCAAGGCATCATCGGCGCTTGGGTCAGTGACAAGGCCGAGGATCAGATCGTTGTGTTTCGATATGCCACTTATCAGTCGACGGGTTTGTGCATCGATCACGTCGAAATCAGAGTAGACCAAGATCAGGTGATTGCGCGGTGCGATCCGGTTGACGGCTGCCAGAACCTGATTGAGCCCAACGGGGGTGACATTCGGTGCATCCGCGCGCAGCAGGGCATTGGCTTCGGCGATGGCTTTCAGAAAACGGTCAAGCGTCTTGCGGCTGCGCTGCGGACGGATTTCGGCGATGGTTTCATCGCCAAAGACGATGCCGCCGACGCGGTCTCCCTGATCGAGGATCCGGAACGCAGAGAGGGCGGCGCATTCCGCGGCCGTTACCGATTTCATGTTGAGCACAGAGCCAAAGAACATTGACATGCGCTGGTCAAGAACGATCAGGGCAGGGCGGTCGCGTTCCTCTGTGAAAACCCGTACATGCGGTTTTCCGGTCCGTGCGGTCACCTTCCAGTCCATCGAGCGAATATCGTCGGACGGTAGGTAGTCGCGCAGCTCTTCGAAATTGAGGCCCCTACCGCGAAGACGGGACGCATGGCGCCCGTTCAGCGCGCTGCGCGAGGGTTGCTGTGGTAGAAACCGAAGCGCGCGGGCACGCCCTTCCAGTTTGCGCAGATGCTGAAGATCTACCGATACGCGCGGATCTGCCGCCATCCTCTCTGGGGCGGCGGTTGGGAAAGTGCCTGTACGAATGCGCGCGGCCCGGTCAAACATGGTTTTCCTTATGTCAGTGCGACCTGAGAGATCAGTTCCTCGACCACCCTGTCGGGGGATACGCCTTCCCCCTGCGCTTCGTAGCTGAGTCCAAGCCTGTGGCGAAACACGTTCGGGGCGATGGCGCGCACATCTACGGGGTCCACGTAGTCGCGGCCGCGCAGCCAAGCGTGGGTGCGGCCACATTTGTCGAGCGCGAGCGACGCACGCGGGCTGGCGCCAATCTCGATCCAACGTCCGAGGTCAGGCCCGAATTCCTTCGGGACACGGGTCGCGTTCACAAGGTCGGCCATATATCGTTCCATCGCATCCGAGACATGGATGTTCACAATTTCCTGCCGAGCCTCGAAAATCACATCTTGTGACAGGATTGGGGCAGCTTTCTGGGTCTTTGTCTTGGGGGTATTGGCGGCGGCCTCCTCGGCGCGCACCAGCTGGATGACCTTTACCTCATCCTCGACCGGTGGGTAGGTGATGAGCACATGCATGAGGAAGCGGTCCATCTGTGCTTCTGGCAGGGGATATGTTCCCTCCTGTTCGATGGGGTTCTGGGTGGCCATCACCATGAACAGCGGGGGCATCTTGTGGGTGGTGCCGGCAACCGTGACCTGCCGTTCTTCCATTGCTTCCAAAAGCGCCGCCTGAACCTTGGCGGGGGCGCGGTTGATTTCGTCCGCCAGAACGATACTGGCAAAGATCGGTCCCGGCTCGAAACGGAACTCGGCGCCCTGATCGGTCTGATAGTAGACTTCGGTGCCGGTCACATCCGAGGGCAAGAGGTCAGGCGTGAACTGGATGCGGCTGAAATCGGTATCGAGGTTCTTGGCCAGCGCCTTGATCGCGCGCGTTTTGGCGAGGCCGGGCAGGCCTTCGACCAGAAGGTTCCCGTTGGCAAGAAGGCCGATCACCAGCCGTTCGATCACGTCTTTCTGCCCGATGATCGCTTCGCCCATGCGGGCAATCAGCGTTTCGATTTCCGCGCGCGCCTCATTGGTCATAGGTCGCCCCCCTGACAAACCTGCCGTTCCGGGCTTTGTACTCGCCCGGCCTATCCAAATAGAAAAACCGGCGGGCAGTACGCCCGCCGGTTCGTTGTGCAAGCCTCAGTTGGAGCTCGGGTTGCGCTGGATCTTTTCCAGAGCATCGCCAAGATTGAAGGCAGCCGGTTCCTGTCGGGGCGGGAAGTCTTCGTATGTCGCAAGGTGCTGGGTCACATAGGCAACGGCCGGAAGGATCATGAAGGCGCGGTCAAAGCGCCACATGTCGTAGTTGGCCGATTCATGGTCCGCCCGTTCGAAGGGATCGCCCAGAAGGTCGAACAGCTTGGGCAGACGCAGTTCCCAGAAGGGTTCCTGCCAAACGTCGAACCCGTGGCCGCGCTGCTCCAGGAAGACCATTTTCCAGCGGCCGTAGCGCAGGTTGGCCAGATCGCCATCGTCGGTCCAGTAGAAGAACTCCTTGCGCGGCCCTTCTTCGGCCTCACCCGAGAAGTAAGGCAGCAGGTTGTACCCATCCAGATGCACGCGGTAGTCACGGCCAATCGCCGAATAGCCGTCCAGCAACTGCTCCTTGATGTCCGGCTTGCCGACTCCAGCCATGATGGTCGGCAGCATGTCTTCATGCGAGAAGACGTCGTTGTAGACGGTGCCGGGATCGATCACGCCGGGCCATTTGATCAGGGTCGGAACGCGGTAGCCACCTTCCCAGTTCGAGTTTTTCTCGTTGCGGAAGGGGGTCGTGCCGCCGTCTGGCCAGCTGAAGACCTCGGCGCCGTTGTCCGAGGAATACATGATCACGGTGTTGTCCGCGATGCCCAGCTCGTCGACCTTGTCCAGAAGCTGGCCAACGTGGCCGTCGTGTTCCACCATGCCGTCGGCGTAGACACCAAGCCCGGTGACGCCTTCGGATTCCGGCTTGAGGTGGGTGTTCACATGCATGCGGGTAGCCGCGAACCACAGGAAGAAGGGTTTGTCGGCTTCGACCGCGCGCTCCATGAAGTCGATCGCCCCTGCAAGGAATTCCTCGTCGACGGTTTCCATCCGCTTGCGGGTCAGCGGGCCAGTGTCTTCGATCTGACCATCGGCCGAGGCTTTGATCACGCCGCGGGGGCCGAACTGTTCACGAAAGCCGGGGATCTGCGGGTAATCGGGATGCTCCGGCTCTTCCTCGGCGTTGAGGTGGTAGAGGTTTCCGAAAAATTCATCGAACCCGTGGTTCGTCGGCAGGTGCTCATCCCGGTCGCCCAGGTGGTTCTTGCCGTACTGGCCGGTCATGTAGCCTTCTTCTTTGAGGAGGCCTGCAATGGTGGGGTCCAGTTCCGACAGCCCCTCGGGCGCGCCCGGCAGACCAACTTTCAGAAGACCGGTGCGGAACGGGCTTTGTCCGGTGATGAATGCGGCACGGCCTGCGGTGCAGCTTTGCTGGGCGTACCAGTCGGTGAACAGTGCGCCTTCCTCTGCGATCCGGTCGATATTGGGCGTTCTGTAGCCCATCATCCCGCGGTTATAGGCAGAGGCGTTCATCCAGCCAACATCATCGCCCCAGATGATCAGAAAGTTGGGTTTCTTGTCCTGCGCCAGCGCCATGGCGGGGGCCGCAATCATCGACACCACCGCGAGACCCATCTTGACGCGCCGGAAGGCGCTTAACATTGAAATCATTTAACATTCTCCCTGTAGAATATGTCGTGATTGTATGATTTTCTTTACCTTCTATTATGCCGCTTCCTCAATCAAGACCAACCTAACCTCCAGCAAAATTATAAATGTATGCCGCGCTTGGACCTGCCTAAAATTGGAGTGGTTCTTATTGTTCTCTTCCTGGGTTTTCTCGGTGCAAACGGCTTTGTTGTCCAAATCGTCTGACGGGATTCGCCTTGTGAATCCAGCATGGTAGCTGGAGGTCATGAGCAACTGAGCCCCGACGAGGCACCAGACGACAAATTGCTCGGCTTGCAATGACAGCTTGAGGCGTCGCAGATCGCCGTCGATCTGGTTTGATCCCGAGAAGGTTCGGACACCGCCGCCGACCGGCAAACGCGGCTGTCACTGCCGTTTCAGCGACGCTGCGATCCAGACTGCCTGACGATAAAGGTGCTGTTCGGCATGCCGCCACGGCAGACGACAGGGTTCGTGGAGAGCCTGCTGCGGCTGGTCGGACTGGGCTGGAGGTTCGGCCGGTCGAGGTCACCACCGGCAATGTGGGCGATGCGCCTATGTTGCCCGAGTTGCCTGCAAAAACCCCACTCGATCAGGACATCGGATCAGTCTGTCCCGGAAAAGGGGAAGTGCGCCCACATACGGATATGTGCAACAGAGCCGACTCTCTGCACCGATCTGCGTAGCGCTAAGGACTGCGTCAAAAAAGACGAAGGTCTGTCTTGCCGTACCCGAACCAGGGGCTCCAACCGCTCTCATCAAAACTACCATCGGACAGGGCATCCGGCGGCCGCTGCTCCCAAGGGCGGAGCTGGATCAGGCCGTAAATGTCCGTCTCGTCCAAAGATCTACTGGCCTGCGCCTTGAGTGTCGCAACGATATCGGTTGCCGTTGCATCTGGATGCAGGCCGCGTAGCAAGGCAGCAGCGCCAGTAACCAGCGCCGCTGCCCCCGAGGTGCCTTTGAAGTTGTCGGAAAACAGCCCGTCCCTGTGATATACTGTTGCCAGTCCGGGTAGGTTTGCCGTTTTTTCCTTTGAAAACGGTCGCTCGCAACTGGATGGGGCGCATATGTCTATGCCGGGACCATAACAACTGTAAAAGGCCTTTTGGGCAGCGGCGGTGATGGCGGAAACGTGCAGTTTGCACTCCAGCTGTGCAAAGGCATTCCGAAAACGGCGAGATTGCAGTGGCGTGTCTGTTTTGGCCGCCCGTCCAAAGCTGACCGGCGCACTTGTGCGGACGTGGATCGGGCAATTGGCATTGCCAGCAGGAAAGACGAACACAACGCCTTTCCCACGACGTCCGCCGCATTGTCCCATTGCAGCCATGCGATCCAGAATGTTGCGCGAGAAATGCATGACGGGATGACGTACAAATGGCAGCAGGGCGACATCGGCGTGCCTATCTATGATCCCCAGCATCTCGTCCAGCAGTGGCTCAGTCAGGATGACCTGCCGCTTGTGCATCGGCAATCGGATCGGGAACAGCCTGCAGCCCGGTGCAACGCCCTGTCCTCTGTTCCCTCCAGCGGCTGCGATAAGTGCTGCCATCGCATTCCCATGGGTGCCGCCAAAAGGGCATTGCGCAAGGTCGGCATGGGTTTGGCCCCCGTGGACGCGCCATGTTTCTCCGTCGTGATGCGCATGGCCCGCGAACTTTCCTGGTTGGTCTAGCCCGGGCACGTGAATATCCACACCATCATCCGCGAGCGCGACAACGATTTCTGCGCTTCCGGTCCCATGGCGACTCCAGAAGTCTTCACACCCCAAATCCGCCTTGCTTGAGATATTGGCGGTGGGGTGGCGACCGTGCAGGTGCCATTGGCGTTCGTAATGATTTGGTTTCATGGGGCTCCCACTCTGACAAATACTGAAGCTACAAGAGATCCGGCTGTCAAATGCCGAGTGGTCTCGCGCAGTGTGTTCACACTTGCAAGCCTCAGCCCGACTTGATTGCGCGACGAAAACAGCGCCAAGATGGCACATGAAAACGCGAAAGACCGACGGAAATGCAACGCGGCTGATTTTTGAAGTTGGGGCGCGGGTGCAAATGGAAGACATGCCCCTGCCGGAGCGTCCTCGTCCCTATGGGGTCGTCCTGCAATCAGTGTATAGCCTCGTGAACTCCGGAACAGATCTGGCGAAACTGAAACAGCTGGAAGCCAAAGCCGATATCGGTGAGCCGCAGAGGATTGTCCCAACTGGCGTCGTCATGGGGCGGGTTGTCGAGGCAGGGCCGGCGGTGAGCGCCGTATGTCCAAAGATCGCACCTGGCAACTGGGTGATCGCCAAGGGGCCCCACGCCAGCCATCTTCAGCTCAATGTCCTGACGGACGATCTTGTTGCTTTTGGCGCAGATCGGCCGCCGCTTCATTTCCTGCTGGCCCGATACGCGAATGTTGCAGCATCGGGGATGCGCTCTCTTGGGGGGCTGGATGGTGGGTCGGTGGCGGTCATCGGGCTGGGACCGCTTGGGCATATCTGTATGCGCTTGCTCGGACATCAGGGGCAAAATCGTTTGTTCGGGATTGATCGGCATGCCTACCGCAGAGCAGCGCTGGCGAATGCGCGTCCGGGCTTGTGGACACTTCGCGACCGGTTGCCGGAGGCAGAGGCCTTTGACGCGATTGTCCTTGCAGCGCCTCTAGGGGCTGCCCCGGACCAGTATCTTGAACGGCTCCGGCCCCGGGGCCGATTGATCCTGCTTGCTGCTCCAAGTGCGGCGGCGACGATTGATCTGGCAGACGCGTTTTCGAGATCGCTTTCGATTGATGCCTTTCACGAGCGCGAGACGGGCCTTATGCAGTGGGGTGGTTCGACCACGGATCGAGTGGAGACGCCAGTTGCTTCTGGTATCAGGGTTCTTTCAGAGCTAGCGACAAGCCTGAAGTGGCCCCTTGAAAATTTTGTTTACCCTGATAGGGTGAAAAAGAATTTATATTCCACCCTTTGTGAAAAGAGTGGGCGTGTGTTTTTAATTATGTCCTGGTGTGACTGATGTTTTCCATCGGTGTTTTCACAACTGTAGCTCTGGGTGAGGCAGGGCTTGTTCCTTTCGTTCTGGCGAATGTTGCCAGACATCCATCTGTCACGTCTCTGGTTGTCCTGCACACAGGCACGGACAAACCGCCTACATTTGGTCAGTTGGCCGATCATTTCCCGAACGTGCGTGAGGTCCACAAGGATTTTGGAAATGGTCTTGATCGTGCGGTTGGGGACGGCGGCTTTGATCAGATTGCGGCACGCAATCATGCGCAGCGCCTGGTGGAAGAGGCAAAGCCGGACTGGATCATCCGGAACGATGCGGATGAAATCCTGTTGAACGCCGCCTTGGATGCCGTTGCCCAGACCAGCGACCGATACGACCTGATCACCTTTGACTATCATACGTTGCTTGCAGGCGGGCGCTATTGGAATGCGCCGCACCTCAAGCGCCGGGTGGGGCATGAAACCTTGCTTGATCCGCATCTTGCGACCTGGCGACGGGAGCTTGAGCTTTATGATGAGGCTTGTCCGCAAACAGCACTCACATCCGCGAACGTTTCTCGACATTGCAACATTCGCACATCGCATATCCCGAGCTTCAGGATGAAGACCGTCAAGGGGCTGATGCATCTCCATTTGCACTGTCTGCTTGGCAAGGCGAACGCTCGTTTGCGCGATCAGGGCTCCGTGCTGCAACAGGAGTTGCCCGAAGAGGTGCGCCTGTGCCTGAGGGGCCTGAACCTTGAGGGCGCTTGGGAAGGACTGATCGAAAATGGGCAGGAACTGGAGGGTATTACATGAAACACGAGGCGATGAACTCCGATGCTCTGACGACGGACATCAACGTCTTTGAAGCAAGTGACGGGCGATTGATCGCTCACGCCCCGGTGCATGGCCAGGCGTTTTATGTGGATGCGGATATGGCTGCGCTCATCGCCCGGCTTAAACGCAATCCGCAAGGCTTTGATGCCACGGCGGATGCGCGTCGTCTGGCGGCGTTGCGCAAGGCAGGTCTCTTTGGGCAGAACAAAACCCCGCAACCTCGTACGGCGGTCCTTGAAGCCTTCAAGCCGGTCGAAGCAACACTGATTTTCACAGAGAATTGCAATTTGGGCTGCACTTATTGCTATGCCAGTTCATTGCCGATCAAGTCCAAGAAGCTGTCGACAGAACTGTTGCAGGCGGCTGTTGATCTGGTCTGCGAGAATGCAAGCCAGACCGACCAGAAGGCCGCTTCCTTTCGCTATATCGGCGGTGGCGAGCCGACGGTGGAATGGGCGCTGCTTGAGCAGGCGACAGACTATATATCGCAGCGGTCTTCGGACTGTGACGTCAGCCGCTTCATTCGTCTGATCACCAACGGAACCCTGCTGACCCCATCGCGCGTTGACTGGCTGAGCAAGAACATCGATTTCATCACCCTGTCATTCGATATCCTGCCAGAGCTTCAATCCAAGCGCCCTTATGCCAACGGCGCCAGCACGCAGGACAAGCTTATCAGCGTCGTCAAGGAGCTGTCCGCGGCCGGGGTCCCGTTTCATCTGCGGTCGACGATATCCGCCGAGGGCGCGGCGCATCTGGTCGAGATGGTGGAATATGCCCACGCGATCTGCGGTCCGGTTCAGATCCGGTTTGAGCCGATGTCCGAAATCGGGCGCTCCGTATCCGAGGGGGAGGCAAAGCCTGCCCAGCAGCAGTTCGTCGAGGCTTTCAAGGCTGCCTATAGACGCGGTCGTGCGCTTGGCGTGGATGTGACGTGCAAGCAGTTCACGAATATCGCACGCAAAGGCAGCCGGTTCTGCGATACGGAATTTACCGTCACTCCGGAGGGTATGGTCAGCGGCTGTCATCGATACAGCAGGAATCAGCATGACGCCTACGACATGTTCAAGACCGGCAGCTACTCCGATGGAGCCTTTCACTTCGACGTTGATCAGATCAATACACTGCGGGCGATAGACACCAATCACTTTGACGATTGTAAAAGTTGCACGGCGCGGTGGAATTGCGCCTCTGGCTGCCTGTCTGCACGCATCACGAACGGAGCTGTAAACTCGCATGGGCCCCTTTGTCATCTCACGCGTGAACTTTTGAAATTTTCAATCGAGGAAACCATGAAGGAGAAAGACGATGTCGAATACGCATGACGACACGGGCATGAGCCCGGCAAGCAATCTGACCGGCGGCCCTGTAAGCCATGGCGCCGGATTTGAACTGGCCTGTTGTCAAGTCGGGGCCAGTGCCAATGCGATTTGGGTATCCGCCGCCGAGCTGATCTACGAGTTGACGGGAGAGCCGGGTAAGGTCGTGCGCAACACCATCACCTTTGACGTCGAAGGGACTACCATTGATGTGGACCTTTTGAATGGCGCCTTTGCTCTCAAGAAGGATGGCAAGGGTGACCCGATCGAGGGCCGCAAGGCAATTGACCTCCTGATGAAATGGAAAGGGTATGATTTTGATCAGGCTATAGAGTATGTTATCGAGAACTACTCGCTGGATCATGCGATGGCGATGGCCAAGGATTTCGGTGCAATGAAGGTTCAGATGCTGTCAGAACGCATGTCAGCAAAGAAAGGCGACTGAAACCGTGAACAGCACCTTCCGGGACGAAGCGACGCCCGGCTTAATAGGGGATGTGTCCTCTCCACGCGTAGTGTTTGAAGACATTTGGCGCACATTGCGCCAGTCGGAACATGACGGCTGGGGCGGCGACAAGCTGGAAGAACGGCTGAGCGGATGGCAACGCGACCTTGAACAGCCCTTGCTGTTGGAGCGGTTGGGTGAAAGCATACAGGATGTGCTGGAAATCGGCTGCGGTGCCGGACATGTCAGCAGCATGATCGCGGGCAAGGGGCATCGCGTTACCGGCATCGACTTTTCCCCTACCGCTGTTGCCTGGGCGCGGGAACGCTGGGGAAAGTGCGGCCTTGATATACGGTTTCTTGAACTTGGCGCCGAGAGCGTCGCCAAGCTCGGACCCGCACGGTTCGATCTGGTAATTGATGGGAACTGTCTGCACTGTCTCGGGCATGATGTTCGCAGCCGCACTCTGTCAGGGATCGCCGCGGTGCTGCGCGACGATGGGCTTGCGGTTTTCAGCAGCATGGTACTGGGTACAGATACGCAGTTTGAAGACTACAAATATGTCGCCGACGAAAAGCGCCTGTATCTTGGTGAGCAGGCGTGGCGTCATATGGTTCCCGCCGAAGAGCTTCTATTGGAGCTGAAGACCGCCGGTTTTGCGCCCGCTCTGACCGAAAGGCGCAAACGCAGTGCATGGGATCATCTGTTCGTGGTTGCTCAGAAGCGAGAATAAACATGACCTCATCCGTATCAGAGGCCGGAACAGCCAGAACCATCGAAGTGACCACCAAGATTGGCTGTCGTCTAGCTTGTTCGTACTGTCCGCAATCTACGCTGACGGGTGCATTCCGGAAATTGCCTGACCGGGGCAGGGCGGTCATGGATCCCGCAGACTTTCAATCCTTTCTTTCAACGGTGCCCCCCTCGGTTGATGTTCACTTCTCCGGTTTCGGCGAACCTTGGCACAATCGCGATTGTACGCAAATGGTAGAACACGCCGCTCACAAGGGACACCATGTGGCAGTATTCACGACCGCCGACGGGATGACCGAGGAGGACATAGACCGCGTGGCCCAGCTTCCCTTGAAGCGGTTCGTGCTGCATCTTCCGGATGCTCTGGAAGAAATGCGGCTCGCAGTCGATACGGCCTATACCAAAAAAGTTGCTCGTCTGCAGAGCAGGCTGGCAGACCGGCTGGAGTTTCTGACAATTGGGCCCCCGCATCGCGCCTTTTCCACGCTGGACCGCCGCCGTCATATGGTCACACGGCGTATCCAGGACCGGGCCGGAAACGTCAGGATAGAGGGGCGCACTATCGGCTCTGCCTTCAACCCAGAGGACATAGCCGAACGAACCCGCGGCCAGCCCCTGCGCTGTCGCAAGGACCGCATGTTGTCCAACGTGCTGCTTCCCAATGGGGATCTTGTCGTCTGCGCGATGGATTATGGCCTTGAAAACCGCATCGGTAATCTTGCCACACAGACTTTTGCAGAGATTCAGGCCGGCCTTCCGTTTACTCAGTTTCTACGCCGCACTCTAAAAGGAGAGGAGGGCTTCATCTGTAGTAGGTGCGAATATGCGTTGCCGGGTGCGTATTCCGCGGTCGAGATGGAAAGGATGGTATCTGATGTTTGATGCGCGGCTACCGATTGCGCCTGTTCCCATTGCGGGATCACGCGATGGATATATCGCCCTGGTCCGGGACTTTGTTTCCGCCGGACTGCAGATCGTTGATTTTGAGACCTTCGATGCAAGCGCGGGACATCTGCTGTTGCGTCATGACATCGACCTGTCACTTGAAGCCGCGTTGACGATGGCCAGAGCAGAGCATGAACAGGGTTGGCGTGCCACCTACTTTGTTATGGTCAGCTCGCCTTTCTACAACCTCCTCAATGCTCGCGCCAAATCATGCCTGCAAGAGATCCTTGCGTTGGGGCATGAGGTGGGTTTGCATTTCGATCCAACATCATATGAGGAGAGCGATCAGCTTGAAGATCATGTCGTCGCCGAACAGGATCTGCTGGAAAGTGTTATTGCAGACAGGGTAAGGCTGGTGACCCCGCACCGGCCGGCGCGATTTGCGCCCCATTGGTTGGGAAATGATTTCAGGCCGGGTGGGATGGTGAACGGATATGGATCCCGTTTCTTTGGCCAAGCCTGCTATCTGTCGGATAGTGATGGAACCTGGCGGCATGGTCCGCCGCATGTGGCATGGCGCAACTGCACCAAACCCGCTCTGCACCTGCTGACCCATCCCTACATCTGGATGTCGCCACATCCCTGCGACCGGAATGCGGCCATAGACTATGCTCTGGGACGTCATGCGCATGATCGTCTGGTTGAGGCCTCGGAGCAGTTTTCTGGGTTCAGGACTACTGAACGGACTTGATCGGATGCAGGGGCAGTCTGTCCGGATCACATTGCGCTTCTCGGTTGCTCGCGGTCCCTTGGCTGTGAAGGACTGCGCGGGTATGCGTCGGGGAGTTTGGGCAAACAGCAGCTTTTCCAGAGCTGGGTAGCCCCCTTCACGCTCACCTGCTTAAGTGGTTCAAACCGCGATTTCGCTCGGCCTTCAGCATGCTGCGTCAAAGCCTATCATTTCGGACATCGACACAAATGCGGACCTTGCCAACCTGCGATGCTGGTGATGCGAGACATCCCTACCATGCACGCACCTTGCTCGAACGTCCAACTTGATGCAACGTGGTGAACGGAATAGGCATGCCCATTTTCATCGCTTCGACTATCGCCGACGGACCTGCGCGGTGGCCTGAATTGGGAGGAGTGCACATGACATCGAGGACTACAGGTTCTCCGACACCGGACAATCTGACGCCGCAGCAGTCGGCCATGCCTGAGGTCAACAAGGTGACGGCGGATGACATAAAGGCTTCGCTAAAGTCAGGGTTTTCCGACTTTCTGGCGCGCCCCGTGATGAGTGGTTTCTTCGGCCTGTTTTACGCAGTGGTCGGAATTTTGGTTGTTTGGTGCCTGGTATGGCTCGGAAAGACCTGGATGATCATTCCAATCTCAGTAGGCTTTCCTCTGATCGCACCTTTCGCCGCCTCCGGACTTTATGAGATGTCCCGCCGACTGCAAAACGACGAGCGTTTCGGCTGGTCTGAAATCCTCACCGTCATGGCCAACCAACGCAAGCGCGAGATGGGCTGGATGGCCTTTGTCACCTTGTTCATATTCTGGGTGTGGTTCTATCAGTTTCGAACGGTGCTTGTGATCGTCTTGCAAGATTCGTCCTTCTCGGATTTGGACGGCTTCTTGAACACGGTATTTTTTACGCCGGAGGGCTGGACCTTCCTAGTCATTGGCACCTGCGTCGGCGCATTTCTATCGGCAGTTCTATTCTCGGTGACCGTCGTGGCCATGCCCATGCTGCTCGATCGGGAGATGGATTTCATTACTGCGATGCTCACGTCTATCCGCGTCGTCAGGGAGAACCCTATTGTCATGCTTGCCTGGGCGGCGATCATCTCTGTCACCATGCTGTTGTCGCTGGTTCCGGTATTCTTGGGCCTGATCGTTACCCTGCCAATCCTCGGCCACTCGACATGGCATCTTTATCAACGGGCCGTGCAACCAGCGAAGGAGTGACTCATCCAGTCGCTATCTGAGGCGCATACGCGCATCTGCGAGAGCCTCCTCAATCAGATCATCCAGAACGGGTTTTTGGTCGGCAGTGTTGAATACCTGTCGCCTTGTCTGCAGCCCGCGTTCGAAGCGCTTTTTATCCTCATAGAGCACGGCGCGATATAGCTTTGTAGAGCAGGCCTTAGGGCACGCCAACCCAGCAAGGCTGTCTTCGCCTTTCAGGCCGTCCAGCGCGATCCTGATCTTCTCTTCGGCTGAATACTGCTTGCGGGCGGCTCGGCGGATCTCTTTGAAGACCTTCTCGCCGTGGCTCTTGTGTGGTCCGGGTTCTGTAGCATCTCCAATCCTTGGTGGTTACGATGTGCCAGCCCCCCCTCTTATCAAATCACCCTAGACTGTCCGATTGCCGCTGACGTAAGGCATAAGGGGCTAGCAATCTTGGGGGCGGGCACCCGAAGTGGCCCGCCCGAGATGCAAAAGGTATGTCGATCTACCACCAGAGTGTGAATGTCTCCCCACTCAGGCTCCAGTCTGTCGGCGAGACCAGAACGTCTTCAAGCAGAATACTGCTTTCATGGCTGGTGCCCGCCTCTGCGGTGATCAGGCTGTTCGTTCCCACGTGCGTGACGCTGACCGACAGGCTGCCAAGACCCCAGCCCATGATCTCAAGCATGTCGCCGACTTCGAAGTCAGTGACCACATCTGAGCCGAAATCAAAGGTATCACTTCCATCTGTGTAGATCTCGAAATGGAAATGATCGGCGCCCGTGCCGCCGGTGATCAGATCGTCTCCTTCGCCACCGATGAGGTTGTCCGCACCGTCCCCTCCAGTCAGGGTATCGTTGCCGAATTCACCGTAAAGCCAGTTTGACCCGTCTCCGAGCGCCAGATCATCTGCGCTCAGCACATCATCCCCGGTGCCGCCATACAGCATATCGCCACCGCCAAAGCCCATCAGCGTGTCATTGCCTGCGCCGCCCGAGAGGTGATCGCCGATCCCGGGCGCGCCGGTCAGCAGATCGTCCGAGACGATGCCGTCGATGGAGCCATAGAGCATGAGGCTGCCGGTGACCTGGCCGTCGAAGGGCAGATCCCAGGCGGGGACCATGTAGTTCTGCAGGGTGAGGGTGCTTTCATAGGCGGTGCCCGCGCCGAAGGTGAGGACCGTGTCGGTGGCGGTGTAGCTGACCGTCAGGGCAACCGCGGGGCCGCCAAAGCTCATCACCTCCAGCATGTCCCCGTCGGAGAAATCGGTGACCACATCGTCGCCGAAGCCCTCGTAGTCGGTGCCGGTCCAGACCAGCTCGGCGCGGAAGCTGTCGTTGCCTGCGCCGCCGGTCATCTGATCGTTACCCGCGCCAAAGCCGCCAGTCAGCTGGTCATCCCCGTCGCCGCCGTCCAGCGTGTCATTGCCCGCCTCGCCATCGAGGCTGTCCATGCCCGCGCCGCCCGAGATCAGGTCCTGATCGTCGCCGCCATAGAGCATGTCCTCCTCGCCGCCGCCCTGCAGGGTGTCGTTGCCGCTGTCGCCGTAAAGGTGGTTGAATAGTCCCGGCATGCCCGGCCCGCCGTCGTCGGTCGAGAGGCTGTCATTTCCGGTGCCGCCATAGAGGTTGTCGCCACCGCCAAAGCCCATCAGCGTGTCATTGCCTGCGCCGCCCGAGAGGTGATCGCCGATCCCCGGCGCGCCGGTCAGCAGATCGTCCGAGACGATGCCGTCGATGGAGCCATAGAGCATGAGGCTGCCGGTGACCTGGCCGTCGAAGGGCAGATCCCAGGCTGGGACCATGTAGTTCTGCAGGGTGAGGGTGCTTTCATAGGCGGTGCCCGCGCCGAAGGTGAGGACCGTGTCGGTGGCGGTGTAGCTGACCGTCAGGGCAACCGCGGGGCCGCCAAAGCTCATCACCTCCAGCATGTCCCCGTCGGAGAAATCGGTGACCACATCGTCGCCGAAGCCCTCGTAGTCGGTGCCGGTCCAGACCAGCTCGGCGCGGAAGCTGTCGTTGCCTGCGCCGCCGGTCATCTGATCGTTACCCGCGCCAAAGCCGCCAGTCAGCTGGTCATCCCCGTCGCCGCCGTCCAGCGTGTCATTGCCCGCCTCGCCATCGAGCGTATCGTCGAATTGTGAGCCTAGGATCAAGTTGTGGCCAGCGTCTCCAATAGCTGAGCCGCCAGTGGATGGTGCATTTATCGTATTGGGTGATGTCATGAGAGCCTCCTGAACCTGCGGTAGTGCAACGAAAGGTTGATATTGTTAACGAAAGGTAAACAATTCGATCTGTTTGTCCGGGTGGATGACGCAGCCGCAGATGCGACAAGGTTCTGCGAGAGTGCCAAAAATCAGCACAAAGAGCGTTATTCCTGCGCATTGATAACCTTTTAGAACGTATCAGCGGATCAGGGCCTCGACTTTCCGACGGCGTATGAAGTGGGCGCAAAAATGACCTTGGCGAAGAAGGGATGACCCAATGAAGATGGCGGTCAGGTGTGCTTGGCCAAAAAGTGAAGGCGCGGGTGGCAACCGGACCAAGAGATTCGCAGAAGGACGGGGGCCGACAGATTCGGACAAGGGACCGGTTTGGTCGACAGGGGCGGATGCCAGTCTTTGACTGGTCGAAGGGCGCATCTGATGTTCGTTGACCAATTCAGCCTGGCCGACACAAAAGGCAAATTAATCCTTCCGAAACAGCGGCAGTGATAGCAACGCATGGAGCTCTGAGAGTTCGCATTCAATCTGGAGAGCTGCGCGCCAGTATACTGCGATGTTGTCTGACAAGATACGCAAGAAAGCCCTGAAAAAGGCCACGAGTCCGGAACAGCTTGATACGATGCTGTCCGTGACGTCGTCCTATGGATGGGTTGCGGCAATGGCCCTAACCGCTCTTACATGCGGGCTTTTGGTCTGGAGCGTGTTTGCGACGGCACCTTTGAAAACCAGTGGAAGCGGGATCATCCTTGTTGAAGGCGACGTCCGAACCGTAGGTGCCCCGGGCTCGGGCGTTGTTTCCGAGATCCTTTATGAAACCGGCGATCATGTTCAGCAGGGCGTTATTCTTGCCCGGTTGGAAAACCCAATTTTAGAGACGCAGATCCGGGCCGCGCAGTCAAAGCTGCGCCGTACCGAGGAGGCTGCACACAGAGTTCGCAATTCAAACAAGGACTTCATCCGGTCTCTGAAAGAGGAATACGCTGTTGCGGAACGTTATCACGAAGCTCGCACCCGTGATCTGATCGACAAAACAACTCGGCTCAAGCAGCAGCTGCAAGAGCAAGACGATCTTTATGCAAAAGGGTTGATTACCAAAACAACACTCCAGGCGACTGAAAACGCGCTGGAAAACGCTCAGGAAGCCTTGATTGCAGCGCGGTATGACTTCTCGGCGCGCCGGACCGAGTTTTTGACGGATCTGCGCAATGCCGAACAGGATACTCAAGACCATGCAGTGGAGGTGCAACTCGCTGAGGAAAAGCTGACGGCACTTGAGGAGGACTTTGCCCGCAGCACGATCGTGCGAGCGACTGAAACCGGAACGCTTGCTGAGGTATCGGCGCGCCGTGGAGTGTCCGTGCAGCGCGGTGACACACTGTTCGAAATCTTGCCCGGACAGCCGGAGGCGCAGCCAAGGGATGGTCTGGTTGCCGTTGTGTTCGTCGAGGCGTTCAACGCTGCGCGTATTGCCCCCGGGATGGCAGCCGAAGTTGTTCCCGCGTTTGCGATGATAGAACGCGACGGTTTCATCCGTGGCAAGGTTCAGGCTGTGTCTGAACTGCCCGTTACAAAGGCGCATCTGATGATGCGGCTCGGAAACGAGGAGCTTGTTGAGAGCCTCGTGCAAAATGGACCGGTCAAGGAAGTTGTCGTGAACTTGGAGGAGGATCCCCACCGGCAGGCCGCGCTGCTTTGGTCAAACGGCAAGGGGCCGGGTGTTCCGACCACCATAGGCACGCTGACTTCTTCCCGTTTTGTGATTGATCGCAAACGCATCGCGAGCTTTGTCTTTCCGAAACTGGATGAATTCCTGCCAGCCCTCAGGGCGTCTGGCGAAAGCGAAACATCGACCGGCGCCCCGTCATGAGGGGGCGGCGTACCCCCACGGTGCTGCAGATCGAAGCAGAGGAGTGTGGCGCAGCTTCGCTGGCCATGATCCTGGCCTACCATGGGCGCTATATCAGGCTGGAAGACTTGCGGGCCGAGTGCGGGGTCTCCCGAGATGGGGCAACGGCGGCAAACATACTTAAGGGCGCGCGTCGACATGGGCTTGTTGCATCGGCCAAACGGCTGGAGCTGCCGCGTCTGAAAGAAATCACCCTGCCAGCGATTGTCTTTGTGAATATGAACCACTTCCTGGTTCTGGAGGCGGTCTCAGGGACTACATACCGATTGAATGATCCGGCCATGGGGCGGCGGGTGGTCTCAAGGGAAGAGTTCGATGAGATGTTCACCGGCATAACCCTGTTGTTCGAGCCGGGTGACACCTTCGAAAAGACGCCAAAGCCGCAAAGCAGCCTTAGGACGCTGCTGTCGTTCCTCGGGCAGGATCGGGCTGCGGTCTCTCTTGTCGTTTTGACTGGCGTTACGCTGATCTTGCCGGGCCTGGTAATCCCTGCCTTCAGCAAGGTGTTTGTCGATGACTACCTGATGGGGCACCAGGAGGACTGGCTGTTCGGGATCGCCGTCATCATGCTTCTGGTCATCCTGCTGCAAAACGGATTGATGGCCCTGCGTGCGCTATATAGCGCCAAACTCGAGGCCAAGCTCGCTCTGTCCATCAATGCCGAAATGGCCTGGCGGTTCCTTAGGCTTCCAATCCCCTTTTTCGAGCAACGCCTTGCGGGTTCCCTGGCCAGTCGTGGCCACATGGCGCAACGCGTTGCGGATCTCTCTGGTGGCAGTTTGATCGGAGCCGGTCTGGATGCGCTGCATATCACATTTCTGGTGGTGGTGATGATGAGCTACAGTCCCGAGATGACAGGGGTCGTGGTTCTCCTGCTACTGGCAAGCGGGGCCGCCATTGTGGCTATGCAAAGGAAGATGGACAGCCTGTCGGTTAAGACAACGATCGAAACGATGAAGCTGACCGGCAAGACCATGATCGGCATACAGTCGATTGAAAGCATCAAGTCTTCGGGTACAGAGGCGCGTTTCTTTGAAGGGTGGGCAGGAACACATGCCAATATGGTCAATGGCCAGACCGCGCTCGCTCTGAGGCAGGCATTGCTGAGCACTGCGCCCGGTTTCATCTCCTTCTTCGGAAAGGCCATGACGCTGCTGGCGGGGGGCGTTCTGATAATGAATGGCGCCCTGACAATCGGTGCACTTGTCGCATTTCAAGCGCTGCTTGCTGCAATGGATCTGCCCTTCAGAACCCTTGTCACCCGTTTGCAGGATCTCACCCAAGTGCAAGGCCCAGTGAAGCAGGTACGCGATGTCACAGATTCCCCCGAGGCAGACGAGTTTGGCTCGGCGCGCGGCGCATGCGGTGCGGAAAGACGGCTGAAAGGGTCCATTCGTATTGAGGGTCTTGGTTTCGGGTTCAATCGGCTTGCGCCCCCGTTGCTATCGGACTTCAGCGTGAACATCGCTCCCGGGCAAAGGGTTGCCCTTGTCGGAGGCTCTGGAAGCGGCAAATCCACCGTGGCGAAACTGATTTCTGGTGCTTATGCGCCTTGGGAAGGCCAGATCACCTTTGACGATAGGCCGATGCACACGATCCCGCGTGAGGCGCTGCGCGATGCAATTTCTGTTGTCGACCAGAACATCGTACTTTTCGAAGGATCGTTTCGTGACAACATCTGCCTTTGGGACCACGTCATTTCCGACGGGGATATCGTTTCTGCGGCGCGCGACGCAGAGATACTGGATTTTATCTCCAGCACCAGTGATGGCTTTGATACCCTGGTCGAAGAAGGGGGACGGAACCTGAGTGGCGGCCAGCGCCAACGCCTGGAAATTGCCCGCGCTCTCGCTCGTAATCCGACGATCCTGATCCTGGATGAAGCAACAAGCGCGTTGGACCCTATCGTCGAGGCCAAGGTGATGCAGAACATCAAGCGTCGTGGAACCACCTGCGTGATCGTTGCGCATAGGTTGTCCACAATCCGTGACTGTGACGAGATCATAGTCATGGACACTGGAACAGTGGTTCAGCGAGGCACACACCAGGCGCTCTGCGATGTCGCGGGAACGTATCAGGAGTTGATCGCCACATGAAAGCGCTGGCTGCAAACGCTGCGGGATCTGAACCGAGCCGTGTTCTGCTGTGCACTGGCCAGCTGATGGAATTTAGCGACTCTGACGACTGTTTCCTGCTGCGAAGCGGCTGTCTTGAACTGGCAGTTGATGGTGAGGGTGACCACACCGCCCTGTTCGAGATTTCCGCAGGGGAGATCGTGGTTGGGTGTACTGGCCATGCTCGCCTGATGGGCCGTGCTCTGGACGATACCGAACTCGAAGTGGTCGCTCTAAGCCGGTTTATCGCCGACATACCCCCACATGAGGCGGCTGCGTACTTGGACCGATGGCTTGAACGTCTGGCTGCGCTCAGCGGATCGCCAACTCCTCAAGATCTGTCTGAATCCCCTGTTCCGATCGGGGCTGGTCAGACGCTCGCACGGGACGATGACGCCCGATATGTGTCCAGCAGGGGTGTTGTTTGGGTGCGCAGCGGACCAGATGCTGCAGTGTCATACATGATCATCACAGCTTTTGCTCCAGTCGCGATTCCCAAAGGACAAGCGACGCAGGTGCTGGGAACACGCGATCTTGTGTCAGATCCGGCTGCTGCCACTCTTGTCATACATGAAACTGAAGTCTTTTTGTCCACTTTGGCCGAACCCAGTCAGCAGCAGCGGTTGGAGTATGACCGGCGGAAGCGGCTGTGCAGCCAGCAGGACGCCGAGCGCATGGCGCGGGCAAACGAACTTATCAGCAACGCGCTGTCACCCAGGAAGACGCACCTGGTCACCGGCCAAACAGGCGCCAGCCCCGGATTTGCGCTGCTTGCACGACTTGCCGAAAACTCGGGTTTCACGTTGACCTTGGCGAAGGAGCGCAATGGCGGCTCAGCTATCGAGGATATCAAGGCGCTCTGTGATGCGAACAACCTGCGGTATCGCCAGATTGCCCTGAGCGGAACTTGGTGGAAGCGGGATTCGGGCGACTTCCTCGCCTTTGATGACGAAGGGCAGGCCGTTGCGGTTATGCGTGATGCCTGGGGTTATGTGATCTGCAATTCAGATGGTACACAAAGGCGGTTCCGCGCCGAAATGGCCGAAGGGCTGCAAGGCAGGGGGCTGATGATTTACTGGCCGCTTCCTGATATGATCTCGCGTGGCACGCAGGTGCTGAAGCATGTGATGCGGCGATGTTCCGGGGATCTGAAGACACTGATCGGTGTCAGTGCGGCGTCCAGCGTGCTGACCCTCTCTTTGCCTGTGCTGACCGGAGAGCTTGTTGGCGCAATTATTCCGCAGCAGGACGAAGCACTTCTGATGCAAATGGGTGTCATTTTGGCCGTCGTGTCTTGTGTGCTGTTTGTGGTGTCGGTGATCGCACAGATCGCAGCCGCACGCGTTGAAATGCAGGCTTCGACAATTGTTCAATCCGGAGTGATGGATCGTGTGCTCCGACTGCCGGTCGGCTTCTTCAGGCGGTTTTCATCCGGTGAGCTGACGCAACGCGCCCTTGCGATATCTCGCCTTGAGCGGCTGGCAACCACCGGAATGATCCAAGGTCTGCTGGCTGGCGTATTCTCGGTCTTCAGTCTTGCACTGATGATCCATTATGCGCCCCAGCTTGCTTTGCCGTCCATCGCATTTGCCGCAGTGTTTGTGGGGTGCAGCTTTTGGGTGGGTCGCGCGCAGACAAGTGCCGCAAGACAGGCTATGCTCGCAGGAGGCGCGGTCTCTTCGCGCATGCTGGAGATTGTCCAGGGCATCGAGAAATGGCGGATTGCCCGCGCGGAGCCTGCAGCCTTTGAACGCTGGGCTCATGCTTTCCATCGGCAGCAACGCGCCAGCTTTCGCGAAAAGCGCATGCATGCACTCTCGACTGTCATCAATGCCTCCTTTCTACCTGTTGTGACCTTGGGAGTCATCCTGATCATCGGGGCTTCTGGCGCGCATCAGGGGCTTAGCACCGCACAAATTGTGAGCTTTCTGAGCTGTTTTGCAATCTTCATCGGTTCGCTGAATGCGCTGGTGCGCAACGCGACTGAGTTCGCCGCCATTAGGCCCATCTATGACTTCAGTGCGCCTATCCTGCAGGAAAAACCGGAAGACCATGGAGGCGGGCTGGATCCTGGCTCTATAGGTGGACGCATCGCGCTCAAGGCGGTCAAGTTTTCCTATGCTGAGGGCGCTTCTTTGGTGCTCGACGGGGTCGACCTGGAAATCGAGGCAGGCGAATACGTGGCTATCGTCGGGGACTCCGGATGCGGCAAGTCGACGATCTTGAGACTCCTTATGGGATTTGAAACGCCAAACTCGGGCACTGTATCTGTGGATGGCATGGATCTGCGCCAGATGGATCTGAGGCGCATGCGCCGCCAGATTGGAGTGGTCATGCAAAGCGCCAAGCCGCTCCCTGGGTCGATCTTTGACAATATTGTCGGCACGAATTTTGAACTTGAGATGGAAGATGTGGAACGCGCAGCCCGCATGGTCGGGCTTGAAAAAGATGTCGCGCGCATGCCGATGGGATACCAGACAGCACTGACAGACGGGTCCGGTTCGTTTTCAGGTGGTCAGATCCAGCGGATCATGCTGGCGCGGGCAATTGCCGCGGACCCGAGGATCCTGATCCTCGACGAAGCGACCAGCGCATTGGACAACCGGACGCAGGCAATCGTCACGAGAACAATGGCGAGTCTTGACGGTGTGACGCGCATTGTTGTGGCGCATCGCTTATCTACTATCGTCGCTGCTGACCGGATCGTCGTCCTTGAGAATGGCCGCGTGATCGAGAGTGGAACCTACGATGCACTGATGGCGCAAAAGGGAAAATTTGCTGCTCTTGCGGAACGTCAACTCGCGTGAACGCCCTCGGCATCAGCCCTGAAAATAAGGATTGTGCAAAAAACGGTGCGCGGGCTGTGTGCGTCTCAATCAAGGTTATTCACCATTAACGGCTCTTCAATTCCTCAATCGTAGGGTCTCGTCCATGTGATTGGAAAAGAATTCTAAATTGCCAACACTGTTATCTAACACGGCGACGTTTCATGCTTTGTCGCTTTCCTCTTGAAAACACAGATCGAGGTACAAAATGTCGAATTGGTCCGAACAAGATCAGAAATCCGCTGTCTCCGCTTTAATGGAACGCTGTGCAAGCGATTCAGCTTTCCGCGAAAAGGCAATGGCCGATCCTAACGCCGCAATCAAAGAGGTTTCCGGCAAGGATCTCCCTGAAGGCTTCAAGCTGCGCCTGGTGTCGAACGAGGGTGCAGATCTGACGCTTGTGCTGCCGGATCCCATCAGCGAAGAGCTGTCTGACGCCGATCTCGAAGCGGTGGCAGGTGGTGGCCGGTCCTGCACTGTCACCATTGGCTGACCCTACCTCTCAGTTCTGAAAAATAAATATCAGGCGCGCTGCACTCTTGCACTGCGCCTGATATCTCCCGTCCCAATGCACGCTGGGAGGGTCACGTCAGAAAGGTCGTTCGGTGAGTGTTCATTCTGGAATTGCAGTACAGAGTTCGGGCGAGCCCATTGTTATTCTGCCCGCTTATCACGCGCCACTTGGCCAGACGCAGGCACTGGTCTTTCCTCATTATCGGTCTTTGCTGAAACAGACGTCCGACAATGTGATCGTTCTTGTGGCCATGCGCTCTGAAACTGTACTCGGTGTTCTGATTGTCAGGGTTGAAGGGCGGGACGCGTCGATCCTGTCGGTTGCAGTGGCGCGGCATGCCCAACGCTCCGGAGTGGGGCGCAGGCTGGTGGACGCCGGGCTTGACGCTGCCGCAGCAGTCGGCGCGCGGACCTCGAGGATCGAATTCTCGACGCGCCCGGAAAACGTTCAAAACCTGATCGCCTTTCTCGCCGCGACAGGCTGGTCACCGCCGACCCCCAAGGTGTTCTTTTCCCATGCCGATCCGATCCGTGTCCTTAACCAGACCTGGGCCGAACGCGCCCTGAGCCGTGGGCCGCGGAATGCAAGGGCTTTTGATTGGAAGACGCTAAAGCGCAGTGATCGAGACTTCATCGCGGCGGAAATTTCGGCTGGCCGGTACCCCAAGGCCGTGTCTCCCTTCTGGCAGGAAGACCAGCTGGCGGACATCAGCATCGGGTTGCGTGCGGATGATGGACGTGTCGTCGGCTGGTTGGTCAGCCATTTTGTTCCCGCATCCCCTGGGGTGATCCGCTACAGTCGCAGCTTTTCCTCGGATGCACCGGCCTTTCGCGGCAATGGATCCTGGCTGATGGCGGAAACGCTCAACCGGCATGCAAACGGTGCGCTCTATGAGCAGTACCCCCGAGTTCTGTTCGATATCGATTACAGGAATCGCCCGATGATGAACGTCTTTCATCGCCGCTTCGGACCATACGTCGAGCAAACCTACGACCTGTGTACAGCATCAAGGGACATTGCGCCTCATGCAGAATGATCCATCGCCCATCCCGGTCATCACGATCGAAGAACACAACGAGGCGCTGACGGCTCTGGCGTGGGCGCGAGAGACAGGAGCCATCGAGGACGGTCCCGTCCGATTGCTTCATGTGGATCAGCATGCAGATCTGAACATTCCGACACTCAGCCGCTCGATCGCCGGTGTTCCCTGCCGTGTCGATGCGATCAAACCCCTTGTGGAAGAGGAAATATCGATCGCGACATTCCTGTGGGCCGGCGCCTATCTGGGCCTGATCAACGAGGTGTTCTGGCTGTCTCCGGGTAGCCCCATTCCCGGTGCACGTCCGCGTCAGACGCAATCCTCGAAGCGTATGCTGATTGCAACGACAGATCGGGATAGGCGAGAAATGCTGACCATGGTCAGGCGCCCGGAAACGTTTTTCTTCGGGAACGATGACCGAATGCCACTGGACCTGCATTTTGTGGGAACCAACTTCGACATTCCCAAGGCAGAAACGCCTTGGGTTCTCGGGATAGATCTTGATTATTTCTCCTGCAACAGCACACCGGAAAATGGGTTCAGGATCAACGTCACCGAGGACACCTACCTGGCAGTTCGCGATAACGCCTATCATCCTCTGCGCCTGTCGCTCTATCACAGGGTCAAGGCCGTCCGAAAGGGCAGTGACTTCTGTCTCGAATTCGACATGTTGCCGAGCCGCTCTGCGGATCCCTTGATCCGGGATGCGACGTCGATCGTTGCGCAGGTATCGGCGCTGGCCGAGATGCTGCAACGCCAGGCCGAGCCACCGGCCCTGGTTGTGATAGCCCGATCCCGGATCAGCGGCTTTACTCCGGCGCACCAATGGCAATTCATCGAAGAACATGTAGTTCAGATGCTGCGTGATAATTTTACCTGCGCCCTGCATGAAGGAGCAAACCTATGGCAATAGCAGCCGAATCATTGCGCGTGACCCCGGAGAGCGTTGCAAGGTGCGCGCAGATTACGGCGGATCTTTTGAACCGCTCCTATCTCGCAAAGGGGAGTTCGCAGCCTGTCGTCCTGACCGGACTGACGCAGGACTGGCCCGCGCTGACCACCTGGTCCTTTGATTTCTTCGATCTGCGCTATGGCCAAGAAAGCGTTCTGGTTACGGACCATCTGGGATCGAAGAACATACAAAAGGTGCAGCTTTCGGCCTATCTTGACTATGTGCGCAATCCATCAGGTGCATTTCTGGCCGGAAAGCGGTCTGATGCACCGTGGTATTCCCCTTATTGGTGCCCGTTTGCGGACCATCCCGAATTGCTGGCTGATTTTGACCTCTCCGAGGCTGTCGAGAATTGGATGCCCGCGCCGGAGGCCGTTGCGGCCAGGCCTGGAAGCTCTGAAGAGATCATGGCGCGATGGGCTTTGCGTGGCTTCATGTGGCTGTTCATCGGGCCATCCGGAACCTTCACGCCGCGACATCTGGATACGCTGAACACACATGCCTGGAACTGTCAGATCACGGGGCGCAAGAGGTTCGACATCTGGCGGCCTCGGGCGCCGGACGACGGGACGCCTGCGGATCTATCAGTTGTTCTGGAACCCGGTGAGACACTGATCATTCCCACCGGCTGGGGCCATAGCGTCACCGCATTGGAACCTTCCATCAGCCTGACCGGGAACTTCTTCAACGCAACGAACGCCGCTGACTTCTTTCGCGCCATCTATGCTCAGCCCGACACCTGGAGCGCCAAGGGGCGGCTGGTGCCGGAGTTGAAAGCCGCAATACGCCAGTAACCCTTGCCAGAAAGACAAGACTTGACGCCAGGAGCCGATCTTGATGCCTTCGTGGGGGCGACTGTTGCAAGGGCGATGACCCTGCAAGAGCGGATTGACGCTGGCCGAAAGAGCCCGGTGCCATCTGACGAGGCGCTTTGCGCGGACTACCTTGCAAGGTGGAAGACACTGTGCGCCGCGGGCGATGATGCCGGGTTCCGTGAAAGGCTGGAGCATTCCGGACTGTGCCCCGCTGATCTGGGCGATCGGCTTGGTGAGCCCGGCCCCACCCCGCGCGAGGACTGGCCGTCATGGGCGAAAACGCTGCACGCGGCCCTTGACCATCACCTTCAGACGGAGGAGGCGTGGACGTTTGACGATCGGGAGGCAAGGCCCTTTGCGCCCTTGCTCCGCGGGTTCGTACAGATTGCTGACGACCACCTCAGCTCAGCCTTGCACGTCATTGGTCGGATATCGGGCCGCGACCATAAACCGATCTTGCAAAGGGCACTCTATCGCCGCCTGACCGAAACGGCGTCGCAGGTCTTCGTCGCCGAGTTTCATGGTTTTCGCGCCCTGCGGCCGCAAGGTCAGATCGGGTTTTCCGGTGGGCACGGGATCTTTGATGCCTTCATAGTGTCAAAGAGCGGCACGGGGCTGATCGAGACATTTACCCGTTACCCTGTATTGGCCCGCTTTCTGGCGCTGCAGACGGACCACTGGGTCGCCCATATGGATGAATTTGCTGGGCGGCTAGAAGCCGACCTGCCGCTTCTTCGATCGGCCCTCGATCTGTCAGGGGCGTTTAGACTGCGCTGTGATTTCTCTGATCCGCACAGGTCGGGCCGTTCCTGCGTCAAACTCGAACCCGATGTCGGCCGAGCAGGAGTGTTTTATAAGCCGACCGAGTTGAAGGCTGACCTGGTGGTGGATGCGTTCTACGACCATCTTGGTGATCTGACCGGGACAAAGCCCTTGTGGCAGCCGAAGACGCTGAACCGTGGGGCATATGGGTGGGTGATGGAAGCCGTCCATGCTTCCTGCGCGTGCGCCGAGAACACAAGCGCATATTACCAGTCCGTCGGACAGCTTCTGTTTGCGCAGTACCTTCTTGGGGGTGGCGACATCCACTACGAGAACCTGATCGCCGCCTGCGAGGGGCCGGTCTTAATAGATCACGAATGCCTTATGACAAACCAGCCGGGTCCGGCATTTGAGCTGGCAACAGCGGAGCAACGCGCCGTGCGCGCCCTGACCTTCGAGTCGGTGATGCGTCCCACGATCCTGCCCGAGTGGAACGCCGAAGCTGCGGGGAGGCCCGTGGATTTCAGCGCAATCGGCAAAACCAGCGGTCGGGTATCGACATCGCGTGAGCTGACCCTGTTGCATCCGGGGACTGACAATATGCGGCTGATCCGCGCCCCACACGCGCGTTCAGAGACAGGCGCCAATACCGTTGTTCTTGACGGAGAGGTGGTGGACGCCAGCCATCATGCACAGGACATTATTTACGGTTTTGAGACGGCCTACACCGGGTTTCTTTCTGCCCCCAATCTTCCCGCGCCACTGTTTCGAGATTTGCGTGATCTGAATGCACGCGTGGTTCTGCGGCGGACACAGGCCTATAAGGAAAAGCTGCTTCAGCTTTGCGCTCCCTCCAATATGGTCTCTGGGCCAGCGGCCCAGCTTGCGCTGGAAAGCCTGTATTGTCCCATTGTAACGGACCCCGTCGCGGGGCAAGGCTTGCTTCAGGCCGTTCAATCCGAGATCGCCCAACTCATGCAGATGGATATTCCCGTCTTTCATGCGCGGGCGGAGGAGACGGCGCTGAGGTTCCCGGATCATACCGCATCGCCGGATGTCTTTCCTTGCAGTGCCGTGGATGCCCTGTTGGGCAGGATATCGCGGATGGGTCCCAAGGATTTGGAGACACATAAAGCCCAGATTGCCGCAAGCTTGGCCTGCCATCAGCATCCGGACCTCGACCGCAGTGCCGCCGTTGCGCTTTCCGGGACTGTAGGTGCCGCCAAAGCCAGCCAAACGCCCTTGGTTCTGGAAGCCGTCAAGTCTCTGGCCGATGGGGTGATGCAGCACGCGCACCGTGGCGCTGGCGGATCTTATGCCTGGTGCGGCCCGGTCTACAAAAGGCAGATAGGAGGATGGCGGGTGTCACCCTTGCGCGAGCGGGTGTTTGACGGATCACTGGGCATCGCGCTCTTCCTGGCAGCCGCCGCCAGGGTGACCGGTAACAGCACCTATCGCGAAGCGGCCATTGGCGCGGCAAGAAATCTGTCGGAGCCGAAATTGTGTATGCACGCAACGCGGGCACTGATGCAGGCAGGTGTGGGCTGTGGAACCGGAATCGGTTCCGCAATCTACGGCCTGTGTCATCTGGGAGCTCTTACCGGGCAGGTGGATCTCGTGCAGGATGCATACGCCGTCTGGCGACATGCCGAAGACCTCGGCATTGACGAGGCGGCCGATCTGGGATTGCTGTCTGGCCAGGCTGGGTATCTGAATGCCTGCCTCGTTCTTTATCGTCACCGACCCACCAGTGACCTGAAAACCCGCTGCCAGACGCTGGCCAAACGTATTGCAGGCATGCCGCTGTGCGCTCTTGGTCCGGGGTTTGCCGATGGGCGCTCGGGTATCGCATGCAGCCTTTTACGGCTCGAGGCGACTCTCGGGAGCACGGATTTCAGAGATAGGGCACTGCAGTTATTGCGCGCTGCGGGTGATGAACTGACTGAACCCGAAAACAATGACCGCTCATGGTACCGCGGTGTCGTGGGGCTTGCCGTTGCGCAGATCGAAGCGGCCAGGCGCACAGGTGCCGAGCGGTTCGAGATTGAGGCTGCGCTTGGCCGGTCGCTGGCCCTGCTTGATGGCCATGCGGCTTTCGCTCTTGATGATGTCAGCTTTGGAGAAGCAGGAAGAGCCTATCTTCTCTACAGAGCGGCAGAGCAATTGGACCTGCAGGCATATCTGCGCAAGACCGAGCCTGCCTATCAGCGCCTGTTGCATCGGGCCTTGGCGGGAACGCTTGCCTTCGGCTGGCCGTCAGGCTGTACCACGCCTGGAATTTTTCAGGGGACCTCCGGCGTCGGCTATGCGCTCATTCGGCGTTACCTCCTCCCGGATATACCGGATATCTTTTCTTTTTCCTGAGCCGGGAATGCTATCTTCATCACTCATCTCAGGTTCTTTCAGCCTCTACTTCTTTGGGTTTTGACGAGGCGTAGCCATCTCTGTTGGATTGGACCCTGCGGCTGTTTGGCGGCAGTAACCAAGTATTTCAGCGCGTCGGGTTCGGGTGTCCGGTTGCTCAAAATCCAACTGAAGCCGTTAATATTGGAGCGCGATCCCTTGGCGCGCTGATGCTTATCCCTTGACATTTGGATGTAGCAGAGATTTTTGTGTCCGCGATGGTTCCCGGGATGCCCAAGGCACGCGGGATGAAAAGGGAACACGGTGAGGTGTAGCCATCAGGCGCCAATTCCGTGACTGCCCCCGCAACTGTAAGCGGTGAGCGATGCCGAAAAACCACTGGCCTCACAAGGGTCGGGAAGGTCGGCCGAGTCATGACCCGCGAAGTCAGGAGACCTGCCATCCATGTTTTAACTGACCCGGAGCGGGGCGCTCTGGAAGGAGGCAGGATGACACGTTCGTGGCGTGATTGTTTTTTGGCACCTTCGTTATGCGCTTGCTGGCGAAAGAGGACCAATGCTTGAACCCTATGAGGCTGCCCATTCAATATTGATCTGCGCTACCTGCGAAGGTCCGGGCAAGGCCAGCAGCCTGCGTTCCGCATTGGTGCCGCAGCTTCCCGACGGGTTTGTCGTTCGACCAGTGGATTGCATGGCTGGTTGCGATCGGCCCGTTACTGTCGGCGTGCAGGCTTCTGGCAAGGCTAGCTACCTGTTTGGATCGATTCAGAGTTCTGCAGAGATCGAAGCGCTTGCTGATTTTGCGCACCAGTATGCTGCGCATAGGACAGGTTGGACCTCGGCTAGCGAACGGCCCGCGGCCCTGTCCGACAAGACACTGGCGCGTTTGCCGGGCACCAGAGGTGCAGGGGGCAGCGGTGCCTGATTTCCTACGTGTCGAAAACCTTGAGTATGTCGCCCCAAATGGGGATCACCTTTTGAAAGGGGTCTCTTTCGACCTTCCTCAGGGTGCGCGTCTAGCGATTGCAGGGCCGAATGGTGCGGGCAAGACCACGCTGCTGAACCTATTGTCCGGCGTCTGCGATATCGCCCGTGGGGATGTGACCATCCTGGGGGAAAGCCTGCGCCAGATGCCATTGCAGGACCGCGCGCGCCGCATTGCGCTGGTCAGCCAGCATTCGGGTGTGGATGGTCGGCTCAAGCTTCGGGACTATGTGGCTTTGGGTCAAATGCCAGTCTGGGCGGATTATTCTGCGGCCGACCATGGCAAGGCGATGGACCGCATACTTGCGCTTACCGGGCTTGGCGCGCTCTTTGACAAGCCGATGGAGCGTCTGTCGGGAGGTGAACGTCAGCGCGCTCATATCGCACGCGCCTTGGCGCAAAAGCCGCAGATTATGTTCCTAGACGAACCCACCAATCATCTGGATCCCGATGCGAAAGGGCGGATGCTGTCGCTCGTCGCAGCGCTTGGTATTACGGTGGTCATGGTCGTGCATGATCTTGTCATGATCCCCGAGTTTGCGACCCATGTCGCCTTTATGAAAGAGAGCCGTCTGACCGCTTTTGGTTCGGTTGACGAAGTTCTGACCCCCGAAGCTGTCGAGGACACATTCGGTGTCAGCTATTTGCTTTTGTCCTATGGCGAACGGCAGATCCCGACGCTGGATATTCGGAAAACAGACATTCAAATCTGAAGGAATGAGAGAATGAAAAGGTATCTGTCTGCGGCGTTGCTGCTGGCGCTGTCCCAGGCCGCCATGGCTGATGTCAGCGTTGATAACTGCGGCGCGCCGCTGGTGTTCGACAGGACGCCGGAGCGTATCGTCGTTCATGACATGAATATGACCGACATGGCCTTTGCCTTGGGGCTGCAAGACAAGATCGTTGGCCTGACCGGGATCACAGGCTGGTACAAGACCAGTCCGGAGTTCGACGCGTTGCGGGGCGACATCCCGGAACTGGCGCCGAAATACCCAAGCGTCGAAAACCTGGTTGCCGCCGAGCCGGACCTGTTCTTTGCAGGCTGGTACTACGGGATGAAGCCCGGTGGTGAGGTCACACCGGATACCCTCGCCCCCTTTGGCATCAAGACAATGGTTCTGACCGAAAGCTGCGTACATGTGCACCAGGACCGCCCGGTGGCGTCCATGGATCTGCTATTCAATGACGTGCTGCGCCTTGGCCAGGTCATGGATGTGACCGGCAAAGCCGAAGCGCTGGTAAACGACTGGAAAGAGCAACTCGCCGTGATTGAGGCCAAGACGTCAACTGCCTACAGGCCCCGTGTTTTCCTTTTGGATGGTCCGGCAGATGCGCCTTTTACAGCGGGAAAGTTTGCCATTCCCGACGCAATGATCGCTGCAGCGGGTGGCGAAAACGTGACCCACGGCATGGAAACCAGCTGGGGGCGTACCTCTTGGGAGGCCGTTGCGGCGGCCAATCCGGAGTTCTTGGTCCTGCTGGACTATCAGACGGGCAACGGTGCTGCAGATACCTTCCGATTCCTGCAGGAACACCCGCTGATGGCACATACGGATGCGGTCAAAAACGAGCGTTGGATCGGTCTGCGCTACGAGGAGCTGACTCCCGGACCTGCCAATATTGGGGCCATCGAAAAAATGGTGCGCGCGCTTCATCCGGACCTGTTCTAACGTGGGCAGATTTCGCCTCACGCTGATGGGAGGGGCGGCCTTGCTGGTCGCCCTCATCCTGCTGTCCGTGCTTTATGGCACGACCGCCATTCCTCTGGCGGAGGTTTTTGCGGCAATACCCTCCGGACTTGGCTGGACAGAATTGGAGCCGACCCCGATGGGGCGCATCATCTTTGATCTGCGGCTGCCGCGTGCTCTGTTCTCTGCGATCATTGGGGCTGGCCTCGGAATCGTTGGTGTGGTTTTGCAGACCACGACTCGCAATGATCTTGCAGATCCTTTCCTGTTTGGCCTGTCCTCTGGCGCTGCCGCAGGCGCGGTTCTTGTTATCACCGTGACCGGTGATGTGCTGGGCATCTGGACCCTGCCTCTCGCGGCCTTCTGCGGCGGCATCGTGGCCTCCGCAATCGTTCTGATGCTGGTACAGCGCCTTCGCACCAGTGCCCCCGAAAAGCTGATTTTGGCGGGGCTGGCCGTCTCTTTCCTGTTCGCGGCCATAACCAATTACCTGATCTTCGCCGGAGACAGCCGCGCGGCCCATTCTGTAATCTTCTGGATGCTTGGCGGGCTGGGCCTGTCACGCTGGCAGACCTTTCCGCTGGTCCTCGCCGGCCTCAGCATGATCTTTGCTTATGCGCTCTACCGTCGTCGCTGGCTGGACGCGTTGCTTGCCGGAGATGTAACAGCCATCAGTCTCGGCGTGCCTGCCCACCGGTTGCGCATGATGATGTTTTTCGTGTCGGCTCTTGCGACCGCAACATTCGTCTCCGTGGCGGGGGTGATCGGGTTCGTCGGGCTGATGGTGCCCCATTTGGCGCGCGGATTGGTAGGCCCGCTGCACACGCACCTCTTGCCAACTGCGGCCCTGATCGGGGCCATACTTCTGACGGCTTCTGACATCCTGTCCCGTCTGCTCCTTGCGCCGCAGGAGCTTCCTGTCGGTGTGGTTACGACATCTCTGGGCGCATTTTTTGTTTTTGCTCTGCTCCTTGGCAAACATGCGCGACACTGACAGAGAAAACACGCCGCTTTCCAGTTTCGCGGCCGGTTCATATTAGGCCAATGCCTGTCGTTGCTGAGCCCTGCTGAAAGCCTCACCGCGTAGCACGAAGCCTCGCGGCGAAGCCATTGAGGGCGCTGAAGTCCTGCGCATGCAGGCGACCTGTTTGCTTTTGCCAACTGTCTGGGACTACCCTCGGTCCACCGATCGTACAGCGCTCGGTCCTGCACATTAAGCGAGTTTGTGTGGCTCATCCGTGTTGGAAAGCACATCGTTGCCCACGCTCTCTAAGGAGGTAATATGTTTAAACGAATAATGGCTCCGGTCGATCTGGCTCATGTCGAGCGGCTCGCAGCCGCGCTCGACTGCGCGGCGGATCTGGCAAAACACTATGGCGTACCGATTGTATATGTGGGGGTCACCTCGTCGGCTCCCGGCAAATTGGCCCATAACCCGCAAGAGTTTGCTCAAAAGCTTGATGCTTTTGCCACGTCAGAGGCTGCCAGGCACAACATCGAAGCACTGTCGCATGCCGCGATCGCACACGACCCCACGACCGAGATCGACGATGCGCTGATGCGAGCCATCGGTGAAACCGGCGCTGACCTCGTCGTCATGGCGAGCCACGTACCCAATGTTATCGACTACATCTGGCCGTCAAACGGCGGAAAACTTGCTGAGCGTGCAAAATGCTCAGTCATGGTCGTGCGGGCGTGACGCGCCGCACCGAACTTCAAAAATGACAGGGGGAGTCTAATGATGTCCGATAACACCGACATAGACGAAACCACAGGGATACCGGCGCCCGAGGGCGCTTCGGAACTTATCGACACCGATTACGAAATCGGTCAGGACAATATCGAAACGCAGATCGGGCCGGTCGGCCTCGACATTCACAATCCGGTTTTTCTGATTTCGGGTGTGAGTGTGGTGGTTTTCGTGATCTATGCGCTGCTTGCCCCGCAGCAAGCGGCTGATTTCTTTGGTTGGCTGCGCCCGACACTGACATCAACATTTGACGGGTTCTTCCTGTCGGCCGCGAATATCTTTGTTCTATTCTGCCTTGTTCTTGTCGTTTCGCCCTACGGGTCGGTCCGTTTGGGCGGCGCTGAGGCGACACCGGATTACGGTTATGCGGGCTGGTTCGCGATGCTTTTTGCTGCCGGTATGGGTATCGGGCTTATGTTCTTTGGCGTTCTGGAACCGGCCTATTACTTTGGCACCCCTTGGGGGGATGAACCATTGGGGGCTGTGCGCCCGTTCACCGAAGATGGTGCCCTAATACCGGAGAATGTGGATGCCGCCCGGCGCATGGCGCTTGCGGCGACCTCCTATCACTGGGCGCTGCATCCTTGGGCGATCTACGCGATCGTCGCACTCGCCCTTGCACTTTTCAGCTACAACAAGGGGCTGCCGCTTTCGATCCGTTCGGCCTTTTACCCGATCCTCGGGGAACGTGTCTGGGGTTGGTGGGGTCACACGATCGATATCGTTGCGGTCTTTGCGACACTCTTCGGACTTGCGACCTCGCTGGGTCTGGGGGCACAACAGGCGAATGCAGGTCTGGAGTATGTCTACGGCATTCCGAGCAACGTAACCGTTCAGGTCATCCTTATCATTGGCATCACGGCTGTTGCGCTGGTATCTGTGCTGCGGGGTCTTGATGGCGGGGTGAAGGTCCTGTCCGAGATCAATATGATCGTGGCCATCGCGCTGCTGCTCTTTGTGCTATTCACAGCCGGCGCAGTTGGGATCTTTGTCGATTTCGGCAAGACGCTTGCGGCCTATGCGCAGGAGTTGATCCCGCTCTCCAACCCCTTTGGCCGCGAGGATGATGGCTATCGCGAAGGCTGGACTGCGTTCTACTGGGCGTGGTGGATTTCCTGGTCGCCTTTCGTCGGCATGTTCATCGCTCGTGTGTCGCGTGGCCGCACTGTCCGCGAGTTCATCACCTGCGTGCTAATCATACCATCTGTGGTCTGCATCTTCTGGATGGCCGTTTTTGGTGGCACCGCAATCAACGACATGATCGCAAATGTCGATGCCAGCGCGGTGAAGGCCAATGTGATCGACGCCTACAAACCGGAATTGTCCTTGTTTGCAATGCTGGATGGGCTTCCTCTGGCCGCGATTACGTCAACCGTCGGTATCGTGCTGGTGATTGTTTTCTTCGTCACATCCTCGGACTCCGGCAGCCTTGTGATCGACACGATCACCGCCGGTGGCAAAATCGACGCACCGGTGCCACAGCGCGTATTCTGGTGCACCTTTGAGGGCCTGGTGGCCATCGTACTGCTGATCGGCGGCGGGCTCGGCTCGTTGCAGGCGATGGTCATATCAACCGGCTTGCCTTTCACCGTTGTACTGCTGGTGATGTGTTGGTGCATCTTCAAAGGTCTGATGCAAGAGCATAAGCATATCTGAAATTCTAGCCAGGAACGGGCGCGGTGTCGGGCCCGTTCCACTCATTCTAAACCCACTCCCTATTTAAGCCACATGAGGTGCAGTGTTGCGTGTCGATCAGCGCTGGCTGTTGGCGCAGCCCATTTGGTATCCCAAGTTGCAATGCGCTTTCAGTTGCTCTGTGTCTTGCGGTGACCATCCTTCAGGGGCGGTCACCTCAACCCAGGGCGCGATATAGTCCTGTGCATGATAGGCATGTCCGTGGCCGGGTGGCGCACCGAAGGACAATGCAAGATCGAGCGCCAGTTGAAACTGTGTCACAATCGGGATGAATACGAGGTCGTCTGACACGTCCGCGGCCGGCGGATCGTTCATCCAGGGTGGTGCGCGCCACAGCGAATAAGGATCGTAAAAGACGACCGGATCGCTGGAGTACTGCAAGAACATGATCCGCATGGCACCCCAGTCTGACGCAGCCTTGGAACCATTAGCCGTGTGTGACGCGTAGCGGATCAAGGACCCGTCTCCGATGGTCGGCTGAACCCAGGGTGAGCCGGGAGTGCGGCGTTTTTGAACGTAGTTCCAGAAGTCGGACGAGAAGGGCGGTCCGGCCCAAAACGCTCCGTCGATGGGATCGTCGAGCAATCGGAACATATTCGTCGCGTGCATCGAGGACCAGGCTCCGAGGCTGAGTCCGTTGACGTAAAAGCGGGGTCGGTCATCACTGGGCAGTGTCTTCCAGTAGCCATGAACAACGTCCTGCAATGCGGTTGCCTGCTCCAGTCCGGTGTTTGTCTCAAGGATCAGGGCGAGGGGGGACTGAAGATAGGAATACTGCGCGACGACCGTCGCGATGTCCCCGCCGTGCATGTATTCGACAGGGTCCTGCAGACCAGGATCAATCCAGCCTGTGCCTGTAGGGCTTGCGACAATGAGAACCTCGCGTTCGAAGGCCCCTTGCCGGATCAGCTCTGCCAGTGCGAGTTCCGCCCGTTCGCGCGGAGTATCGCCATTGGCACGCCCGACATAGACGCGGATCGGGTCCAATGCGGGCTTTCCGGTGAAGGCCGTGATGTCTTGCGCGTCGGGGCCCGAGGTCACGAATTCACGGCCGTATTTGCCCATCGCTGTCCAGTCGATCAGCGAGGTCGCGCTCCCTGTCATACGGGCGGTGGTCGGCCGCGCGGGGGCGTCCTGAAACAACTCCTGCGCAGCTTCATAGCTTTCGTCGAGGCCGGTCACCACGCGGTCAAAGATCCCGTCGCGGGAGACGATAAACAGTATCAATATCACCGCAACAACGCCAAGAACATTTGCGCGCCGTGGGGGCATGATGCGATAGAACCGCGCTCTGATCAGGCGGAACAGCGAAGCGACAAGTCGGCCCATAGCGAAGGCCACTGCGAAGGTCGCAATGGCAAGCGGCAGGAGTGTCGCGAGATGGAGCGCATCCGCGGGCTCCATGCCCATCTTTTGCCGTATGTCATTCTGCCAGCTGAGACTGGAGCCAAAGACCCAGAAATAGAATGCAAAGAGCGGGATCGAGATCAGCGCAACCAGCACCTTTGCAGGGCGTCCCGACAGGCGCGGCAGATCGGCCGCCTGCCAGACTAGCGCGATAACCTGCCCGATCAGGTATCCGATCGCGGTGACCAGCCCTCCGAGTATGCCTTGCAGGTCCGGGCCACGGGGGAGCAGTGACGGGGTAAGAGAGGCCGCAAAGAACAAAAGACCAAGCAGAAGGCAGGGGACGGAGACTGGGCCGATTGTTTTTGCCAAGTACCGATTGATCATTCTTTCCTAAAATCTCCTGAACTAGCTGTGTGAATCGTGGTCTTGGATCCGGCTGCGCGACATCGCCAAGGGTGTGCATGCCTCGCTTTGCTCTTTGCTCCGGACCGGTGTGAGCCGCATTTTTTGCAGTCTTCGCAATGTTGTACTGCGGTGCAACCCATTTCATTGCCTGACGGAAAGATGCATAGTCCATTCATGCAACCCGCAACGCGTGCATTTGTGCAGCGTCGACCGTTCACGGATTGAAACACCAGGTATGAAAATCACACTATTCGCTCTTGTCCGCTCTGTTGGCATGTTCCTCGTTCTATTCGCTTCGATATGCGCACTCCCCATGCCTTCCGCGGCGCAGACGGAGGTTCGGGCCATGGAGTTTCCCTATGTCACCTTGCGAAACAGAACAGGCTCGGCTGAGTCGGGTGAAACCTATGGTGATGAAAGGAGCGACCTCAAGGCAGGGCATTGCGAGGTTGGCAAAGTTGACCTCGGCGTTCTGTCCCCTCTTGCTGAGGTAACACCGGCATTCATGCGCGAAGAATTGCTACGCGTAAAGAATGTCCGGGAAATGGACCCCGCCGCCGTTCTTGACGGGCTTGAGGCGAGTGCGGGAGCGCGTGGCCCAGCGATCTACGTTCACGGCTATTATATCAGCTTTGAGAAAGGCTGCCGACGCGCGGCGCTTTTACAGCAGAACGCAGAGCTGGAGGGGCGGTTCCTTTGGTTCAGTTGGCCCTCGGATGGATCTGCTGCCTTCTATACCCATGACGAGGCAGACCTTTACTGGAGCGTACCCGATCTGGCTGACACGATCATTAAGCTGGAACAGCGTTTTGGAACAATGAATGTTGATGTGGTCGGGCACAGTCTTGGTGCGCGTGGCGTGGTGCTGGCGCTCTACGAGGTTGCCAGCAGGCAGCCCGATATCCGGCTGGGGCATGTCGTGCTCCTGGCCCCGGATATGGATTTCGACATTTTCGCCCGAATGCTGCCCCGCATCGAACCCATCGTGGACAGCCTTACCGTCTATGTCGCGTCCGGTGACAAACCGCTTGCCCTTTCCAGGCAGGTTCATGGGTATCCTAGGCTTGGCGAAGCGGGAAATGATGTTTCCAGGATCAAGGGCGTAGAGGTGATCGATCTCAGTGATCTGCCGGGCAATAGCCCGACCGGGCACCTTTATCACATCTACAGTCCTGATGTTGGCGCAGATCTGCAGCAGCTCCTGAACGCAGGAAAGCTGGCGGGCGAGCGTAGTGGCCTGGTGGCGCAGAGCGACAACCTGTGGAAGTTCGGCCTGGTCGCGCAGGATTAAATCCTGCCTCGGAGGGGCCAGCACCTATTTCTTGGCCCATCAAGGCAACCTGATCCCGGCAGCCCATCAACACCCGAGGGGCGCGTCAATGATACGTTAAACTCGTATCCCGCTGAGCTGCACGCCAGCTGACCAGGGAACAGGATTCATGGCCCTTGGTTAGGCGTTTGGCCAGTCGCTCAGGAGATGTCGCGTCGATGAAGCCGTTTTTCCCAATGTGATCGGCTATCCCCATATCCGAAATCGCAGGACAAGGATCAGTTGCCGAGGACCCTGTTGCGGTTGGTGATGTGCTTGATTTGGAAAACGGCTAGGTGCCTGGGCGCTGTGCAGAGTGAATTCCCGGGCGGTTGTGACCGCGGCCCGGCTCATATTTCACAAAGATGCTGACGACGGGGGATCATATCGGCCCCTATATTTTCGCCCTCTGCAGCCAACCCCGTCACCATCGTGTGACGTACGCTGTGGCTTCTGGAATTCTGTTCCGGGACGCGCCATCGGGCATCCGCAAGGAAGGAAAGATCAGGCAGGTTCATTCGCCGATTGTTGAGGCCTCATATTTGCGGACGCCCCAAGTCACTACGGTCGCCCCTTGGCTGTCACATAGAACTTAATGATCCGAGGCGCGTACCAGTTGTGCCTTTGGCATCATCATGTGCACGCCTTTCTCACGATTGACCGTCTGGGTAATACGAAGATCGCCAGCTAGACTGCACAGCATATAGGCTTCTTCCCTGCTGATGCCGAGACGGGCGCATGCTACTGTGATCATTTGACGAAGGGCCATTTCAGCGCAGACATCCAAGGAGGGATGCATCCCCATGGTGATGTAGTGCGTAGGTGTTTCGGCCTGGGGGTAGTCCAAAGCGATATCCCGGCGCAGGGTCAGCCGAAAACGGCCCTGCAAGGCGGTCTCGATAGCCGTGATGCAGACCTCGCCATCGCCCTGTGCCGCATGGCCGTCGCCACACGAAAACAGCGCGCCCTCAGTGTAGACCGGCAGATAAAGGGTGCTGCCCGCCGTGAGTTCCTTGTTGTCGATGTTGCCGCCGTGGCTGCGGGGCTCGATTGTCGAGATACGTCCCCACTCCGGCGGCGGTGCAACCCCCATCACGCCAAAGAAAGGGTTGAGCGGCAACGCCTTGCCCCAGGGCAATTGCGCCACCTGACGTGTCGCGTCGAGCGGCAGAATGGTCTTTACCCGGTTTGGAAATTCCAGCGGCAGGGTTCCCGCTAGGGGGCGGACCATGTTGTAGCCCCAATCCTGTCGCAGCTGAATGTCAAGAACATCGACCTGAAGCACATCGCCGGGCATTGCCCCTTCTACGGCCACAGGTCCGGTCAGAATATGCCCCGGCATCCCCGGCAGCCCGGCGGCGTGGATGTCGAGCAGCTCGCTCGGCACGTGGAAACTGCCACCCGGTAGCATGTCCGGCCCGCCAGAGACCGTATTGATCACCACCTCCTCGCCACTGTTTATAGTCATGGTGGGTGGGTGTTGCGCGTCGAAAAAACCCCAGTGGCAGGTCTCCGGGGAGGCGTTGAGTTCATGGACCATACTTGGGTTGTCCTTTTTGCATCTGTTCAAGGCGCGAGCTATTTGCGGTTGTCCAGATCGATCAGCTCTGTTTCCCAGCTGCTGTCGGATGGGTCCATTTCATCTCTTAGCGCATCAAACCGCGTTGTCAGGTGGTCCCGCATGGCCGTGCGTGCGAGGTCAGGGTCACCTGCCGCAATCGCTTCGATAATGGTGATGTGCTCGCAGTTGGACACTTCCAGCGACGGTTCGCTTCGGGCCCTGGCCCGGATCCGGATCCAGTCGGGGTTTTCACGTATCTTGTCCAGCAGGGCAAAGGCCGTCAGCAAGGGGCGGTTGCGGGCGCATTGCGCGATCAGGCGGTGAAACGCGCCATCCCAAAGTTCGATCGCTTCGGGGCCGTTCGATTCAAACTGTCGCTGCGCAAGCCTGCGCAGTCGGGCAAGCTCATCCGGGCCCATGCGGCGGGCGCAAAGGGCGGCGAGCTCCGGCTCGATGCACAAACGCGCCTCCATCACTTGAAGCGCATTGGTTTCTCCAGCGATCTTGGCCGCCAGGTCTGCCGTTGGGTCTGCAGGCTGTCCGGCGAAGGTGCCTTTGCCCTGTTTGCGCCAGACAAGTCCCTGCTGTTCAAGGCTGTCGAGGGCCAGACGAACAGACCTGCGACTGACATCGAAATTCTCGGAAAGAACCCGCTCGGTCGGCAATTTTCCGTCAGCGGGAAGGCTGCCTGATTTAATCAGCTCAAGAACCTTCTGTTTGATGGGTTCGATGGGTGCGGAACGAAGTGAAGACGACATGTTTGGGATATTACTCGTGTGGATCTTGTGATCACGCGCAAAAATGCCATGAGGTGGATGCAGCGCGCCATGAGGGATACGCGCTGCGGGCATCACTTGTCCACCGCTTTAGATCGGCTGGCTCGCCCTTCCGCGATGCGTTTTGCCTCCGCATCTGCGATGTCAGCATCTATTCCTTCGCGTGTGGGAAATCCCGAGAAATTGGTGCGTCCGGGCATGCCTCTGGCAAAATGCACGTAGCGTTCCTGCGCGACATCCCAAAGACGAGCCAACTCCTCCAGTGGGTCGTTGTGGTCGTCAGCACGAATGTCCAGCCAGGCGTGATCTTCGCCCCGGTGAATGACCAGGCCCGCTGCCTGGCGGCCGCGTTTGTCGCCCCCTGCGGCCTCGCCAGCTTGCATGGCGGTGATGAGCCGCTCGGCAAAGGGCAGGTTGGCGTGCTTTTGATAGGCCTCAGAGGTGGCTTCGATTACCTGCGGCCCAGTTAGCATGTTTCCCGCAACTGAGTGATCATCTGCAATCAGATGCCCGGCCCAGTTCACGCAGTCGCAGCCTGTGTGCGCAGCAAAACAACCTTGCACATCCATCATATGAGCCTGACGTATGGCTTGCCCCTGATCGCGGGCGACGAAATCGGCCAGCACATCTTGGGCGGATTCACCGGCTGCCAGACGTGCGCGCCCCTCGGTGCCCCATACCGGATTGCAGAACGCCTGCGAGGCGACGGCCACGGTCGGCCCTACGAAGGGGACCGCCGCGCCGCAGGCAAAGAAACGGGAGGCCACAATCAAACCGATTGCTCCATCCGCAGGATCGTGGGCTATCACGGACCAGGTCATCGGCCCACCGCGTAGGCTTGCATCAGACGGGGGGTTGCTGCGGCGCGCAGCATCCCGTCCGGCTCGCGCAGGGCTGCGGTCAGACGCCCCACGGTCCAGGGATCGGCCACCACGACACTGTGCCCGCGGTCACGCAGCTCGCCTATCACTGCTTCGCCAAAGGCTGGTTCGACCATCATTTCGGCGGGGCGCACTTCACGCGGGAAGAAGGAACCCTGGAAATGCATCGAATGGAACAGCGGAGCATCCATACACTGCTGAAGTTCCATGCCCCAATGAACAAAGCGCAGGAACCAGATCAGCTGCCACTGATCCTGCTGGTCGCCTCCCGGCGTGCCAAAGACCAGCTGGGTGCCATCATTTTCGGCGAGGCTTGGCGTCAAGGTGGTACGCGGTCTGCGTCTGGGCGCCAGCGAAGTTGGCAGGCCCTCTTCAAGCCAGAACATCTGCGCCCTCGAATTCAGGGGAAAGCCAAGACCGGGGATCACCGGAGAGCTTTGCAGCCAGCCCCCGGACGGTGTTGCGGCCACCATGTTCCCCCAGCGGTCGATCACATCAAGATGCACGGTGTCGCCCCGCTTTTCGGTCAGGTGCGACATGGTCGGCTCTTGCGCTGCAACCGGCCCAACGTTGAAGTCGCGCGCAGAACGTTCAATGTAAGCGTTGGCCAGATGCTCGAACCCCGGCACCCGCCCCGGGCGTTGCTCGGTCGAGGCCTGGTCCGTGATCAGCTTGCGGCGCTCGCTGTTGTATTCCTCACTCAACAGATAATCCATCGGGATCTCGCTTTGAGCGGGATCGCCGTAATAGGCTTCGCGGTCGGCGTAGGCCAGCTTCATCGCTTCGGTCACGGTGTGCACGAACTCCGCGCCAAAGGGGTCCATCGCACCCAGATCAAACCCTTTGAGGATCGCAAGTCCCTGTAGCATGACGGGCCCTTGGCTCCAGGCATGGGTCTTATGAACGGTCCAGCCTTCGTATTCGTAGCTCAGAGGAGCTTCATAGGTGGCGCGCCATGACTTCAGATCCTCGGGTGCAAGCACAGCGCTGTGTTTCCTGTCCGACACATCCATGACATATGCGTCCTGCAGGTAGTCGAAGATGGCGTCGGCGACGAACCCCTCGCGCCATTCATGACGTGCGGCGTCGATCTGCTGTTCACGGTCATCGCCTGCGGTCTCTGCAAGCTCGACAAGGCGTTGATAGGTATCGGCCAGATCCGGGTTCTTGAACAGTGCATTGGGTTCAGGCGTCTGGCCGCCCGGTGTCCAGACGGCGGCAGAGCTGGGCCATTCATCGGCAAAGTAGTCGGCGAGTCCCGCGATGGTGTTGGCCACACGGGGCAAGACGGGGTGTCCGTCACGCGCATAGGAAATCGCAGGGGCCATCACCTCGCGCAGGCTTAGCGATCCGTGATCACGCAGCATCAGCATCCAACCGTCAAAGGCACCCGGCACCACTGTGGCCAGCAGGCCTGAACCGGGTATCAGGGTCAGGCCCTGCGCTTTATAGTACTCAATTGTGGCCGCTGCAGGGGCAGGGCCTTGCGCGCAGAGCACTTCCGTCTTGCCGGTCTTGGCTGAGTGGAAGATGGCCGGCATATCGCCGCCGGGACCATTCAGATGCGGCTCGACCACCTGCAGTGTCAGCCCCGTTGCCACTGCTGCATCAAAGGCATTCCCTCCCTTTTCCAGAATGCTCATGCCTACGGTCGAGGCAATCCAGTGGGTCGAGGTCACGGCCCCGAAGGTGCCACGGATCTCGGGCCGTGTAGTGAAGTCGGACATAAAAGTCTCCGTGTTGAGTTATTGTTCGCGGGGGTCCAGCGCATCGCGCAGACCGTCGCCGAGAAGGTTGAAACCGAGGACGACCAGGAAGATGGAGATACCTGGCCAGAGCGCCATCCAAGGCGCCTGGTTGAGAAAGTTCTTGGCCGTATTCAGCATGGATCCCCAGCTTGGTGCCGGTGCCTGCTGGCCTAGTCCGAGGAAGGAAAGAGAGGCCTCTGCGATGATCGCGGTGGCAATCGTCAGCGTTGCCTGAACCAGGATCGGCGGCAGAACATTGGGCAGGATATAGCGCCGCAGGATCTTGGGTGTGGGCAATCCGATCGCAAGGGCGCTGTCGACGTAATCCTCGGACCGCACGTTCAGAACCTGCCCACGTGTCAGGCGGATGAAGATCGGCGTTGCCGAGATGCCGATGGCGATCATGGCATTGGTCAGGGACGGGCCGAGAAAGGCCGCCAGTGCGATGGCGAGGATCAAGAAGGGTGCGGCCAACAGCGCCTCGGTGCAGCGCGATATAACGGCATCGATCCAGCCGCCGAAATACCCAGCAAGAATGCCCAGTGGCACGCCGAGCGCCAGTGCGATGCCGACCGAGACCACGCCCGCCAGTAATGAGGCCTGCGCCCCCCAGACAAGGCGGGACAGGACGTCGCGACCAATCTCATCCGTCCCCATCCAATGGGCCGCGGAGGGCGCTTTGCGCACTGCGCCCCAATCTGTTGCTGCCGGATCCGGGATCGGCAAGATCGGCGCCAGGATCGCGATCAGGATAAAGAAGACGACGAGGATGCCACCAAGAAGGGCACTGCGATGCGCGCGGAACTTTTTCCAGACGCGGTTTTCAGAAGCGCCGCCCAGTGTGGCATCGGCAGAGACGGGGGCTGAGGCATCGTTCATGTCATTGCCCTCTCAGACGCGGGTTGAGGATGAAATAAAGGACGTCGGCCAGGAGGTTCATCAGGATGAAGCCGACCGCTGTCACGAGAACAATGCCCTGCACCACGGCGTAGTCGCGGTTGAACACGGCATCGACGACCATTTTGCCAAAGCCCGGGATGGTAAAGATCTGTTCAGTCAGAACCGCTCCGGCCACCAATTCTCCGAACAATAGCGCGGTTAGGGTCACGATCGGGGTCAGTGCATTGCGAAAGGCATGTTTCAGGACCACGCTGCGCTCGCTCAGGCCCTTGGCGCGGGCGGTGCGCACATAGTCAGCGCTCAGCACGCCCAGCATGGCCGAGCGCGTGTGACGCATCATCGTTGCGGCCAGCGCCGTTCCCAAAACGAAAGAGGGCATGAGCATGGTTCGTATGGACTGCCCGAAGTCTTCGGAGAGGGGCACGTATCCGGAAGCAGGCAGAAGCTGCCATTTAACGGAGACCAGCAGGATTAGCATGATCCCGAGCCAGAAATTCGGGATCGACAAGCCCGAGAGGGCGACCACGTTCGCCACGTAGTCGGTCAGCGTGCCCTTGCGATAGGCCGACAGAATGCCGGCAGGCACCCCGATCACAAGAGCGAAGATCATGGACATCGCCGCAAGTTGCAGAGTAACGGGCAGTTTTTGCAGCATCAGTTCGGTCACAGGCTGATTGGTGCGAAGGGAAATACCCAAGTCGCCCTGCAAGGCGTTGGTGATCCAGGTGAAATACTGCACATGGATAGGATCGTTCAGCCGGTACTTCTCTCGCAGAAGTTCCAGTACTGCCGGGTCACGCTCTTCCCCTGCGAGTACAAGCAGAGGGTCCCCGGGCAAGAGTTTTTGCAGCGCGAAGACAAAGATTGAGATCAGAATGATCGTCGGCACCGCAATCAAAATGCGGCGCATAAGGAACAAGAGCATTGGCGAAAACCTGGTTTCTTGGGGAACCCCGTCCGAGCCGGGGCTGAGACGGAGGGCACGCCGCCCCGGTGTTGGCCAGGGCGGCGAAGAGGCGCTATTACTCGGTCCAGGTGACGCCTTCGAGGCGGATCATCCCGTCCGGATAAGGCGTGAAACCGTCAAGTTTGCTGCTGTGCGCCCAGATCCAGGTTTGGTGATAGAGGTAAACGATCGGCGATTCCTCGACCAGGATGTCGCGCGCGGTATCATACGCGGCCTTGCGGTCCTCGGTGCTGGCGGCAACGCGCGCAGCATTCAGTGCCTCGTCCACGGCAGGGTTCGAGAAATGACTGTCGTTGATGCCGCCATCAGTGGTCATGAACTGGTGGATATTACCATCGGGATCAACGCGACCCGACCAGCCGATCTGGCTGGCTGTGTAGTCTCCGGCGGACTGATCTGCCAGCAGCGTTGCGAACTCCTTTGAAGTGATTTTCACGTTGATACCGGCCTCGGCCGCCATGGCCTGCACCACTTGCATCAATTGCAGCGGAACGGTCGTGTTGGGCACCTGCACTTCCAGATCAAGCCCGTCGGGATAGCCTGCCTCAGCGAGCAGAGCTTTGGCCTTGGCCACGTCGCGGGCCGGCACCGGATGGTCGGTGTCATACCAGGGGGAGGTCGGCGGGTAAGGCTGGTTGCCTGCGGCAAAGGCGCCTTCGAACACCACTTGGTTTATGGCTTCGCGGTCAATGGCATAGCTGAAGGCCTGGCGCAGACGTTGGTCGTTGCCCCAGGGGTTGTCACCCTTTGGCCCGTTGTTCACGTTGAAAGTAATGCCCTGATATCCAAGCGAGACTGCGCTGGCGACTTCGATGTCGTTGTTGGCATTCGCTTGCGCCAGATCGGTGGCTGCCAGACGCTCCAGCATGTCGATGTCGCCCGACTGTAGGTTGGCAAGACGGACGGTGGTATCCGGGATCGGCAGGAATGTGACGCTGTCGAATGCAATGGCGTCCGCATTCCAGTAGTCCGGGAACTGCTTCAGTACAATTTTGTCCTGAGCAACGCGCTCTTCAAAACTGAACGGGCCCGAACAAACGGGATTGAGCCCGAAATCCGCGCCAGCGGCTGCGGCAGCGGTGGGCGAGATCATCATGCCGGCGCGGTCAGCCAGTTGCGCCATGAGCGTGGCGTCGGGCCCCTTGAGGTTCAGCTTGATTTCATATTCGCCGGTCACCTCGGTTGACGTGATCGAGGACAGCTCCGACTTGCGGCGTGACTCGTCCATGGTCTTGGACCGCTCGATGTTTGCAGCGACCGCTTCGGCGTTGAATGGGGTACCATCGTGGAAGACGACACCCTCGCGCAATTGCATGGTCACCGTCATGCCATCTTCGGAGACTTGCCAGGCCGTGGCCAGCTGCGGAATGATTTCCAGTTCGGGTGTGATGTCGACCAGCTTGTCGCACATGGAGGCATAGACGATGCGGCCGACAAAGGTGCGGGACTGATCCGGGTCAAGCACATCGGCATCCGATTGCAGGCCGATACGCAGGTCTTTGGCGCTTACGCCAGTGGCGGCCATGCCGATTGCGGTCGCACCCAGCAGGGCGGCCATCAGTGTCGGTTTAAGGTTTTTCATGTCAGTATCCTCTCTGTCGGTTGAGTTTTTTTCTTTGGTTCCAGGTGTTTGTGGTTTTTATGTTCGCGGGGGCTGGGTTGTGCGATGGGTAACGCTGCCGCCCTCGATCGCCTCTCGATAGAGGGCGAAACGCGCTTCGGCGCTCTGGGAGTGCTCAATTTCGGCTGTTGCGTTCGTCATTGGAGCGATCTCTGCCCAGCGGTGACAAGCCACCTGATGATTGTCATCGGCAACAGGATCCAACTGCGGAACAGCCGTCTTGCACCGCGCTTCGGCAAAGGGACACCTGGTATGGAACCGGCATCCGGGCGGGGGCGCGGCGGGGCTGGGCATCTCACCGGTCAGCCGGACCTGTCTCTCCTCCCCTGAGGAACGCGGTCCGGGGATCGAGGCCAACAGCGCCTGTGTGTAAGGATGGCGCGGCTGGGCAAACACGGCCTCTGTCGTGCCCATCTCGACGATCCGGCCAAGGTACATGACCGCGACGCGGTCGCTCATGTGGCGGATCACGCCCAGATCGTGCGCGATGATGACCAGCGTCAGCCCGAGCTCTTCCTTGAGGTCGGCCAGCAGGTTGATCACCTGTGCCTGAACCGACACATCAAGGGCTGAAACCGGTTCGTCGCCGATTACGAGTTTCGGCCCCGAGACCAGCGCCCGGGCGATACCAATCCGTTGACGTTGTCCCCCTGAGAATTCGTGTGGGTACCGATTGGCATGCTCGGCGGGCAATCCGACCTTGCGCATGATTTCAGAGACCCGTGTGCGCCTTTGGCTTGCCTTCAGGTCTGGAGCGTGCACTTCCAGCGGCTCTCCGATCAGCTTGCCGACGGTCATGCGCGGGTTGAGCGATGAGAACGGATCCTGGAAAATGAACTGCATCTCGCGGCGAAGGCGCGTCAATTGGCGGCCACTGGCATCGCTGATGTCCTGCCCGTCAAACATCATCTGTCCAGATGTCGGTGACAGAAGTCGCATCAGCAGGCGCGCAAGGGTGGACTTGCCGCAGCCCGACTCTCCAACGATGGCAAAGGTTTCGCCCTGTTGGATCTGCAGCGAAACATCGTCCACGGCCCGCACCAAGGGGGCCTTGTTCAAGAAGCCCTTACCGCCGAAGTGCTTTGTCAGGCCTTGGGCCTCCAGGATCGTGTTCGAAGTCATGCCTGCACCGCCGTGTTCTGCTCCAGTGGTGCGAAATGGCAGGCAACGCTGTGGCCCGTGCCAAATGTCCGCAGCTTTGGGCGCGCAGTGCAAGCACTGGCTGAAAAGGCGCACCGGTTGCGAAAACGGCACCCCTTCGGCATGTTGCGGATCGCCGGGACTGAACCGGGAACCGTGCTCAGGCGGGTGCCGGGCTGATCAAGGCGCGGCATCGCGCTCATCAGGCCGATGGTGTAAGGGTGCTGGGGATTGCTGCAAATCTCCTGAGCGCTGCCTTGTTCAACCACTTCACCGCCATACATCACAGCGACATTGTCTGCGATTTCTGCAACCACACCCAGATCATGCGTGATCATGATCGTTCCCATGCCTGTTTCGCGGCGTAGCTCGCAAATCAGGTCGAGAATTTGCGCCTGAATGGTCACATCGAGGGCTGTGGTCGGCTCATCCGCGATCAACAGCTTGGGATCATTGGCCAGGGCCATGGCAATCATAACCCGCTGGCGCATACCACCAGACAATTGGTGCGGATACTCTTTCAGGCGCTGTTCCGGCGCCGGAATTCCAACTTTTTCCAGCATGAGGCGGGCCTGTTGCTCCGCCGAGCTGCGCGTGCTGCCCTGATGCTGCGTAATGGATTCCACAATTTGATTGCCAACCGTAAAGGATGGGTTGAGCGAGGTCATCGGCTCTTGGAAGATCATCGCGATCTGATTGCCACGCTGGTCTGCGGGCAGGTTATCAACCTTCAGGTCATAGGTTTTACCCATAAATTCCAGTTTTCCCGACAAAACATCGGAAGACCCCTTGGGCAAAAGGCCCATGATCGACATTGCGGTAACGCTTTTTCCGCATCCCGACTCGCCGACAATGCAGAGGATTTCACCGGTCGAGACCTTAAGGCTTAGCCCGTTGACCGTGGCAGCATCGTGTCCACGAAATTGGAGCTTGAAGTCCTCAAGCCGCAAAATGTCTTTTGCGGGATCTTCTTCAAGAACTCTTTCCGACGACATGCTCGGATCCTCTCTTTTCTTCTGGTTTCGAACCAATCGAACCAATGTGATATTGGTTTGCTATGTTTAGCCTGTCAACTGTCTGAAGTTTTTTTGATTGCCCTCAAGAAGGAAGCGCACACAATCGAGGCACTGCCCGGATGTGCGATGGGACATGTCCTGCCGTCTGCGGTACTTTATTTACGGTAAGCGGAAGAGCGCAGGATGCCGTGTGGTGGGCCAAGGCACGCAAAGGTGATGCCTTCGGGAAAGCTCCTTGAGAGTATTCCGGGTCCCTTGGAAAAACGGAGGAGAGCCGATCAGCCGGACTTGATGAGCCATCTTATGCAGCCAATGCGGCTGACCGATCTTCAGTCTCGGATCCGGTTGTGGGGACCAGCTGTCAAAGTGGCCCGACCGACTTCAGTATCCGTTCAATCCAGAACTCAAGGTCTTCGCGGCCGGTATCCTTTCCCCGCCTGTGGCCGACGAAGATGGATCAGGCGACGGCCTGAGCAATTGCGCATTGCTTCCAAAGCACGGTGAGCGCTTCGACCAAGTGGTCGATGTCCGCATCCGAATGCAGCGGACCAGGTGTAAAACGCAGCCGCTCCGTGCCTTTTGCCACGGTGGGATAGTTGATCGGCTGCACGTAGATCCCATAATCGCGCATCAGAATGTCCGCCAGCTGGCGACACTTTACCGGGTCCTTGATCATGACCGGGATGATATGGCTGTCGTTTGGCAGATGCGGGATGCCGCGGGCGTCCAGCTTGGCCCGTAATTGGGCAACCTGGCGGCGTTGAAACTGGCGTTCGTGGTCGGAGTGTTTGAGATGGGCAATGGCCGCCTGCGCGCCGGCGGCGACGGACGGGGGAATGGCGGTGGTAAAGATGAAGCCTGATGCAAAGCTGCGCACGAAGTCGCACAGAGCATGAGAGCCCGCGATATAGCCACCCATACACCCGTAGGCCTTGCCCAGGGTTCCTTCGATCAGATCTATGCGATGGGCAAGACCGCGCTCCTCGGAAATGCCGCCGCCGCGCGGACCATAAAGGCCGACCGCGTGCACTTCGTCGAGGTAGGTCATGGCGCCATGCGCCTCGGCGACTTCGATGATCTCTTCCATAGGGCAGATATCGCCGTCCATCGAATAAACAGACTCGAAGGCTACGATCTTGGGGGCATTGGCTGGCAGGGCGGCAAGCTGCCGGTTCAAATCTTCGGGGTCGTTGTGTTTCCAGATGCGTTTTTCTGCCCGCGAATGGCGGATGCCTTCGATCATCGAGGCATGGTTCAAGGCATCTGAAAGGATGACTGCGTCGGGCAGCCGCGACCCCAGCGTTCCCAGTGCGGCCCAGTTCGACACGTAGCCCGAAGTAAATAGTAGGGCGTTGTCCTTGCCATGAAGGTCAGCAAGTTCCGCCTCAAGCGCCACGTGGTGACAGTTGGTGTCGGAGATGTTGCGGGTGCCGCCCGCACCTGCGCCACATTGATCGATGACCTCTTTCATCCGAGCGATCACGGTTTTGCTTTGTCCCATGCCAAGGTAGTCATTCGAGCACCAGACGGTCACGTGATCGGGGGTGTCTTCATCGTAGGAGGACGCGCGAGGAAAGGCGCCGCATTGGCGCTCAAGCTCGGCGAAGACACGGTAGTTTCCCTCCTCGCGCAAGGCGTCGAGTTGTTCGGTGAACAAGGCGTCGAATGTCATGGTGTTCCCTCCGGTGTCTTTTGGGCTTGTGAGGTCGGCGCGGGCATCATCCAGCGCCAGAGTTTTGCATCCGGCAGTGGCAGGACCATTAGCCAGTGTTCCAGCAGGGCTAGCGCAGTGATGGCCGCCAGTAGGGCAAATCCCGCCTCCGCGCCTGCGGTCTCGGCTGCCCAGAGCCGCTCCAGCCAGCAGGCGGTCGCAAAGGCCAGCGCGCTGACCGAGACCGGAAACAGCCAGTTGAGCGCACGTGTTCTGAAGTGGCTCGGCAGATGCGCAAGGGCATGCGGTATGAATTCGATGCTGAAGCGCGGAACACCCAGATAGAGGTTCAACTTAGCCGAGATCCGCGCGAAATAGAGAACAATGAAGGTCCACAGACCCACAGGATTTTCCGAGCCCCAGCCGGTGATTGCCATCGTGAGCAGGACTGCCAGCAAGGCCATCTCATGATAGGCCACGGTGCCCCAGGCGCGGATGAACCGCTCCCATTCCGGTAGGTTGGGTGGGCAGGGGCGCTGCACCGGGCCGGTTACGATGCCGGTCAGAAAGGCAAGTTCGATCCACCCCCAGAGCGCAAGCGCGGCCAGAAAGCCCAGATAGGCGTCAGAGACGTCATTGCCGGTCAATGTGACCCAGTACGCCCAGCCGCCCCAAACTGCCACGGGCAGGGCGGCAAGTGTCATCAAACCGGGCAAGCGGCCGCCACGGCGATCCGCAATACGCACCGCCAGCAGGATCACCCCGGTCGAGAACCACCAGAGGAACAGGGCGCTGAGCGCTGCGATCCAGGGCTCAGAAAACATCACGGCGCCGTGGCACCGTGCCCCGCCGGATAGCGGGGCGGGGGATGTAACCGGACAGGGTGCGGGCGTCGCATGGGCTCAATACGCCGGCTGAAGGCGCGTGTGCTCGGGCACGCGATGGCGTTTTGCCGGGATGGTATAGAGTGAAGCAAATGCCAAGGCCGCCTTGGCGGATCCTGTCATGCGTCCCATGAAGCCGCCGATACCTCCGGCTTCCTTGGCGCGGGCGATCTGCTTGTTGGCGGTATATAGCCGTTCCAGTCCCCGCTGCCAGCGCGGGTTTTCGATGTCCAGCGTGATCGGGAAGATCTGCTCCGACAGTTTAGAGGTCTTGGTAAAGACCTCATGGGCGTACCAGTCAGGATCGACGCCAAGCGCCGCATGAAAGGCCGGGCGCTGGTGATCGCGCACATACATGGTCGCATAGACCGCCGTGAGGAAGAACTTGATCCACAGCACATTGTGCCCCGATGTCAGCTTGGGATCGGTCTTCATCAGTAGGGCAAACGCCTCACCGTGGCTGAACTCATCGTTGCACCATTCTTCAAACCATTTGAAGATCGGATGGAACCGGTGTTCGGGATGCGCCTGAAGGTGACGGAAGATGGTGATGTAGCGGGCGTAGCCGATCTTTTCCGACAGGTAAGTGGCGTAGTAGATGAACTTTGGCCGGAAATAGGTGTATTTCTTCTTCTGCGTCAGAAAGCCAAGGTTTACGGCAACGCCGGCTTCGCGCAGGGCATCATTGATAAAGCCTGCGTGGCGGGCCTCGTCTCTCGCCATGAGCTGAAACAGCTGCGTGATATCGGCATTGGAGCCGCGCCGCTTCATTTCCTTGTAGAGAACGCAGCCCGAAAACTCGGCCGTGCAGGAGGAGATCAGGAAGTCGATGAACTCCTTGCGCAGCTGCGGCTCCATTCCGTCCCAGTCCACGTGATCCCAGGCGTCGGTCTTGCGAAAGTGGCCCCTGTTCGGATCAGAGACCATCTGGGCGATTAACTCGTCCCATTCGCCGCGCACGGAGCTGACATCCAGTGCGTCCAGCTCATCGAAATCAGTGGTGTAAAAGCGCGGCGTCAACAGCGTGTTCTGCATCGCCACTTCAGTGGCGGCGGCGCTGTCGAACTTGGCCTGTTCTTCCTGGATCGCAAGGCCTTCCTCGACGGTGGTGGCATCGGCAGTGTGGCGCGGCGCCGTGGCTTTTGAGGTTTGAATGTTCATAGCGTGGCCTCCTCGGAGAAGGAAAACTCGCAGAGCTCCATCACCTCGAGATCCCCGGTGAGACGAGTCCAGAGCCGCTCCAGACGGCTGGCGCGCAGGATCACCGCCTCACGGTCCTCGCGGACGATCTGGCCAAAGGGGGCCATGATTTCCGGTCCTTTGACCTGAACTTCGTCGCCGGGGTAGATCACGGCTCCGTTGTTGAACCGCACGTGCGCGTGCAGGCTTTCGAATTTGTGGCTGACCTCGACGGTGCAGGGTGCCCGTTCGATGTCTCGTGTCAGTAGTCCCATGGCAAAGCCCTCCCGAGGCTTATGGTTTTGTGGTCCTGTCTCGGCGCTCGGCCGGGGTTGGAACACTTTGCGCAAGCAGCCTGGCGAAGGCCGCTGCGTTGTCGGCGCCAAACCCCATAAGGTCAGCGCGCCACCCCGTTGCGGGGTCGGTGATGGCCATGCGGCCGTTTTCAAAAGCCTGAAGCGTGACAGGTCCCGTGGCTGGCAGTCCCGCCTTGCGGCGTTCAAACAGCACGACGCGATGCACGCCGGAGACAAACCCGCCGCTTTCGGGCGAAAGATCGGCGATCAGTGAGCCGTACGCATCCAGAACTGTCACGGCGCCAGAGATGTCCGAGGTCAGATGGAGATGCACTTCCCGGACAATCGCGGAAGGGGGTGGCGTGCTTTGCAACGGGCGCTTCGTGAGGACGGATAGGGTCGTCAGCGCAAGGATCATCATCACCAGAGCGAACATGGCACGCACCATGACCCTCGGCACCATAGTGTCCGTATCGTGATGGATCCTCGGCCTGTCGGGGTGATGCGTATCGCTCATGTCCGTCTACTCCGCTGCAACGGGCACGGGCCCGGTCTGATTGTCCTCATGCTTGGACTGGATTGCGGATCGCGCGTTCACACTCAGAAGGTTCGCCACCTCTTGCGCTGCCGGAATGCAGCGCAGGGCGGGCTGGGCCGGAAAACGCCATGGACGCACATGCGGCCAGAGCACCACATAGGCCAGCCGCGTCTCGCCCAGAGTATCAAATGCAATGGTGCCAGTGCCGTCACGGCGCAGGTCGATGTCCGCCCGTGCGATCTGGGTGTAGGGCAGGTTCAGTGTTACCGTCAGCGCCGCGCCAACGCGCAGCACCACGCGCTTGTTCGTCACCGTATAGAGCGCCGCGCGGGCCTGAACCCAGGCGGTGACCGTCAACAGCACGCCGACAATGGCGGCCAGGATCAGGAACGGCACCGATAGTGCAACCGCCTGTCTCAGCGGCACAAGATCCACCACTGACACAAACCGCCACAGGGCCAGAACCACGAAGTAGCCCATGATCCACCAAAACCCGGTGGCGCGTTTGGTCAGCGCCCACCAGTTCGGGCGGCCCTGCCACAGGATGTGCTCGCCCTCTGGCGGGTGCTCTGGCAGGCCGGGAACAGGCTCGGTCTTGAAATCGTCATGGCTCATGGCTGGTCTCCCGCGAAAATGGGTCTAAAGCTGCGGCTCTAGCCGGTCCTTGGAGGCATAAAGCGTCCCGCCGCCGTAGTAGGCAGAGACTTTGTCCTCTTCGAGTTTGGTGATCTGGGTCTCCGAGACGATCATCGGTACATCGGCAAAGTTTTCGGCATAAAGCGATTTGACGATGACTTTGGGGCCGAAAATCCGTGCCAGCGTCATCGGCACAAGACGTTTCGTGCCGTCGCTTTCGAGCTTGTATTCCAGGTAGCGCACCATCTGTTCGGGCACGTCGACCCACATTTCGGTGACCATGCCCATGACCTTGCCGTCGCCAGAGATGACGGGCAGGCCGCGTGGATCACGGCCCGCGACATGAAAATAGCCTTCGGCCTGCGCCATTGGGCGGATCTTTGGGTGGCCATGTGCGTCGAGTTCAGCCTCGTTGCGCCGTGGCGCCCAGGCAGCAGGGCCAACACCATCCACCAGCGGGTTGCCGGTCGGCTCGTAAGGAAAGCCATCGGTTCCATTGGTGCGCGCCAGGGCCAGGCTGTCATTGGGGCGGTCCTCGGGCTGGCCTGAGGGGACGGTCAGCTCTCCGCGATCATGGGGCAGTTTGAAGGTCTTGTCCGCAGGTAGGGACCAGAACGAAATGGCGTGATGATCCTCGCCATCCTCATCTTTGAGGGGGAAGCCTTCGCGCATGTTTTCGCGCTGGATGTAGTAGATCAGCCCGGCGAAAAAGATCCAGAACAGCCAGATTGACAGGCTGGCGAGGTCGAATTCGGCAAAGAAGGGATCGGTCATGGTGTCCTCCGAGGGTCAGGTCGGGAAATCGGCAAGGCCGATCCGACTGGGCGTGGATGCCGCCGGTCCCCAGGACTGTGTCCTGCGGCGAACAAGTGGGCCGAGCGCGATAAGTGTGGCGAAGATCAGCGCGATCTCGGTGTGATAGACGAATGAATAGCCGGTGGCCGGTGTGGTAACGGCTGTGCCCCATTGGCCCGTTGCGGCAAGGGCGTTGACGCTGTCACGCAAACCGCCGCCAAGGGCGATGGCAAGGCCCGAAGCGGTGGCCTGCGCCGCCCCCCAGGCCCCTAGCGCCAGGCCGCGCCCTGCCAGATCGCCCGTGGCCATGGTCATGGCGGCGCTCAGCGTGGCAACAGCAAACAGACCGCCGCCAAAGCCGATCAGCGCAGAGCCGACAAAGAACAGGCTGCCCGACGCCATGGGGGCGGCAAAGATGACCGCGGAGAATGCGACAAGGCCAGCGATCAGCCCCGTTGCGGCAAGGCGGTATGGGTTGGCGCGGCGGCTCATCCGGCGTGCGGCCAGCGCAAACCCCGCCAAGGCGCCACAGGCCCAGATCGCGGTCAACAGCGTGGTGGAAGAGACGGAAAGGCCAAGGATCTCTCCACCGTAGGGCTCCAGCAGCACGTCCTGCATGGTAAAGGCCATGGTGCCCAGAAACACAGTGACCAAGAGCCGCCCCGCTTCACCACC
>Ga0208016_100060_pt1 | contig 69953 bp, 65 predicted proteins | sample 28_taG_FD_184102 | JGI IMG/M metagenome (GOLD analysis project Ga0208016, IMG submission 184102) | Marine viral communities from Cariaco Basin, Caribbean Sea - 28_WHOI_OMZ (SPAdes) (version 2) | ecosystem: Environmental > Aquatic > Marine > Oceanic | place: Caribbean Sea: Cariaco Basin...
TTAGGACACTAATAAAATTCAAACCTACATCGCCATTACTTATAACCCTGAGTCGAGAACGGATAATAATTATAAGCGTTGGGGCAACTTTTATGACCGCCAAGATCTGTTAGTAGGTGACGAGTTGGTGGAGTGTATGTAACAATGGCAATTCTATGGTTATGGGCTGTTGATGGTATTCGACCAACGACATGGGACATATTAGGTACAGCAGTGGCACTTCTAGGTATGGCTATTATTATGTTTGCACCGCGCAATACATAGGATACGGTTGTTTTAACCATCACGTGCTAAAAACTCCAATAGAGTGGGAACATTCTCTCTAGCACTGCGTCCAGCACCAATCAGAGTGGCAGAACCTGGGCTTGCCCAGTCACCATAACCAAATAACCATAACCGAGGCTCCTTGACCGCTTGCCCATCTTTAACTTGCACTTTTCCATCAGCTTCTAAGACATTTAAAGGTGCTAGATGGTCAAGATTTGGTTCAAACCCAGTACACCAAATAACGGCATCTATCGTTTCTTCACTACCATCAGCCCAAATGACGCCTTGTTGAGTAAATTGGCTGAACATAGGTACTGAATGTAAGATACCTTTGTCACGTGCCGCCTTGACGGGAGGCACCATGACGATATCACCGATACCGCCCTCAGGATCACCATTATTGCTGCCAGTAATACGTGCTGTTGCTCTTTCAAACAGGACACGTCCATCGACATCATCGGCTAAAAACAATGGGGGCTCACGTGTTACCCAGCTGGCGTTAGCCACTTCAGCCAGCTCCGCATAGATTTGTGCACCTGAATTACCACCACCTACTACCAATACGCGCTTATTTCTGTAGGCGTCTGGGCCTTCATAATGCGCGGAGTGGCATTGCTCCCCAAGATACGCTTGCTGACCTTTGATAGAAGGAATTATAGGATTGCTCCAGGTTCCCGTTGCGCTCACGACGGTTTTTGCCAACCATGTAAAACTTCCATCAGTCACCCGTAAGCAATTGTTTTCATCATCACGCTGTACGCTTTGGACTTGATAAGGTCGGTAGATTGGTAACTTATAATGTTCTTCGTAGTCAGCAAGGTAATGGATGACCTCGTCTCTATGGGGATACTCTCCATCTTTTGCTTTTGGCATCAAGCGACCTGGCAAGGAGCTCATAAGAGCAGGAGAAAATAGGCGTAACGATGGCCAAGTATGCTGCCACGCGCCGCCACTTTGGTCTTGATTGTCAAGAATGATGAAGTCAAGTTTCGCACGTCTCAGATAGTAGCCAACGGCTAAACCGGCTTGACCACCGCCGATAATGATGGTGTCGAATACTTTAATTGACATAATGCTCCTTAGTGTCTGCTACCAGAAAAATCGGTGGTGTTCTAAAAAGTATTCTGGCATCAGACATAGCCATAATTGACATAGAAGAATACCAAATCAAACACCTTAAAGTGGTTATCAAACTTCTTTGAGAAGCAGCAGGTCTTTCGAACGGCTCGTCGCAATCGGTGCCTAAGGCGACAGTTATTACCTTCTATGCCTACCGTATGCTGCTTGCCGATTTGTTTCTTGTCAGGCTTGAATGCGGTTATAAAGCTATCCCAGTTATCCATGCTAATAGAGCCATAGCTGACTTTCAGTTGTTTAAGACGGGCTCTTAGCTTCTTAGCTGTTTTCAGGTCACGTTTGCCCCAGACATAAGCGACAATCTCATTGGTAGCGCGGTCATAAGCATAAATAAGCCAAACTTTACGCTTTTTGCGATACACGTAAGTCCAAAACTCATCAACCTCTAAGCGTTCATAATAGCGCTTTTTAGGTGTAATCTTATAAACAGATGAGCCTATGGTGCTAAGCACTTTACCAATGCTAACTGAGGCTATAATAACAATGTCTCTGACGCCACAGCCTCTCACTGTCATTAGCCGTATTTTATCTTCTATTCTAGAGTGACAGCCGTTATAAGTTAGGGCATGATCGCCAATAAACTGGCGTTTGCAGTCCTTACATTGATAGTTCTGCTTGCCATAGCTTTTTTTGCCGTGTATCGAAAAACTGGAGCTGTGACAGTCGGGGCAATTGATCTGTATTTGTGTCTTCATAACCTCAAATATATCATCTTGCTTTGGCTGTCACCCTTCTTTTATTACTCCAGCATACTTTTTGATACACCACCTAATTTTTATCTGATTAAGCTAGCGCTTTATTCTTGATCAAGCTCTATCGCGCTCCACAACCTATCCAAAACTACTCCCTGCCGTCAAACCGCTACAGTTTAACTTGGTTATTTTAGTTGCGCAGCATCTAGAGCCCTCAGCCTCATTGATCACACTTTCCCACCAACACCCTTAAACTTTTCAACAAAAGCCGACATTTTCTGAAAGACGATTTGTTTTTTAGTTAAGTATTGCGGATTAAGAGGGCTTAGCTTAGGTAGGACCTCATTTAGCTCCGTACCATTCTCACTGGCGTACTCACGCTTTAAAGACGCCGTTATATAACGCTTAGCCGCATCTTCATTAAGATTTTCAGCAACAATCATATCTTGGGCTTCACGCTGCTGCTCTATTTGAGCAAAATTAAAGAAGGCCTCAATAATGCTGGATTTATCAGGGATGTTATCTAAGTTAGTTTTATTGATGAAATCTACCACTAGGCTTTCTTTGGCGCGATTACCAAGGCTTGCTCTAATTACACGACGTACTTCTTCAACTAAGGCGGACTTGTCCCTGGTATTCTTGTTATGCTCAAAAATCAGCTCAAGGATGTAATCAAGGTTAATCTCTTGAGACTTAAGAAGATCCACCTCAAAAACCACTTCATCCCAATCAATCGAAGACTCATCTTGCTGGTCACCCGCTTTTTCACGGCGCAGCCAATCACGTATGTCGTTATACGTTGATCGATAGTCTTGTACTTCTCGTTCAGCAGGTACATCGATGCTTTGCATGGCAGCAAGATCTTCATCCGTCAAATAGTGCTCAGCTTTGAAGACCTCAACTGCCTCATCATCAGTAATATCTATGCTTTGAAGCGCTTTTAGGCTCGCAAACTCATCATAGTTTTGTAAGATGTTCTCGACGCGTAAGTACTCACCAAATAACTTAGCAAAGTCCTTTTTGTCTGCCTCTTTGACAATCTCATCAGGGTTAGGAAAGCGTTGCTGCAGCTCTTTAATCACCTCCAAATAGCCACGTCGTGCTTTGCCTGTCGCAATATCGGTAAAGCCTTCTAGATACTCCCTATAGCTTTTTTCTAACACGACGTTCTTAGTATTTCTATCACCAAACAAGGTGATGGCATCAATGGTCGCTTGCTCTAAGTCACGAAACGTCACGATATTACCAAAGGTCTTAGTGGCATCATAAATGCGGTTAGTACGTGAGAACGCTTGCATCAGCCCGTGATAACGAAGGTTTTTGTCAACATAGAGCGTGTTTAAGGTCGGCGCATCAAAACCTGTGAGGAACATACCGACAACAATCAGTAAGTCCACATCCTGCTTAATGACGCGTCCTGCAAGATCACGGTAGTAGTTTTGAAAAGACTTACTGTCTACGCCGTAATTGGTCTTAAACATCTCGTTGTAATCATGAATAGCACGGCTCAAAAACTCTTTAGCACTGCTATTCATAGCAGTAGGCTCAAAGCCTTCGTCAGCAATATCACCGATTGCGTCTTGTTCTTCATTGGCAGCATAAGAAAAGATAGTGGCAATCTTTAAGGGCCTCTCGCTGTCCTTTTGTAGCTGACTTAAGGCTTCATAGTAAGCCTTTGCTGCGTCCACACTACTGACGGCAAACATGGCATTAAAACCTTTACCACTTCCTTTTAAGCGATGGGTTTTTTGCTTAAAGCTTTTTAAAACGTACTTTGAGATCTCTTCAATACGATCAGGGTGTAATAACAGCTGTTTGTTTTCTGCAGCTGTAAGTTTCTTCTCATCTTGCTCGCTCTCAATGGCCTGAAACTGCGGTCGTACATCATTGTAGTCCACCTTAAACTTCAAGACCTTCTCATCACGAATGGCATCAGTGATGACGTATGAATGCAGCTCATGGCCAAAGACACTGGCAGTTGTCTCTGCACCCAAGGCATTCTCTGGGAAGATAGGGGTGCCTGTAAAACCAAACTGGTAGTATTTTTTAAACTTCTTTTTTAAGTTCTTTTGTGCTTCACCAAACTGGCTACGATGTGCCTCATCAAAGATAAACACCACTTGTTTATTATAAATGGGTAAATTAGCCTCACCTTTGATTAGGTTATTTAGCTTTTGAATGGTGGTGACAACAATTTTATTATCATCTTTTTCAAGGTTGCGCTTTAGTCCTGCGGTACTGTCAGAGCCGTTAACGCTATCAGGGGAGAAGCGCTGGTACTCTTTCATGGTTTGATAATCAAGATCCTTACGATCCACCACAAAAAACACCTTATCAATAAAAGGTAGTGATGTTGCTAAGCGGGCAGCTTTAAAACTGGTTAAAGTCTTACCTGAGCCTGTGGTATGCCAGATATAACCGCCACTCTCAAGAGTGCTCCACTTCTTGGCCTGATAGGCACTGTTTATCTTCCATAGGATGCGCTCAGTGGCGGCAATCTGATACGGACGCATCACTAATGACGTATTACTCACATCAAAGACGGTGTAATGCATCAGCACGTTTAATAGGGTGTTTTTTTGAAAGAAGGTTGCGGTAAAGTCTTTTAGATCTTTGATTAAGGTATTGTCTGATCGTGCCCAGTTCATGGTGAAATCAAAGCTGTTTTTATTGCGTTTGGTGGTATTGGCAAAGTAGCGGGTATCAGTGCCATTTGAGATTACAAACAGCTGTAGGTATTTATATAAGGAGTTATCGGAGTTAAAGCTCTCTTTGCTATAACGATGTACTTGGTTAAATGCTTCACGAATGGCGATACCACGCTTTTTAAGCTCAATTTGCACAAGCGGCAAGCCATTGACCAAAATAGTCACATCGTAGCGATTGGCTTGTGTGCCTTTTTGAGCAAACTGTTTAATGACCTGTACTTTGTTACGTGGGATGTTTTTTTTGTCCAGCAGGGCAATGTTCTGCAGGTGTCCATCATCAAAGGTGAAGTCATAGATGTGGTCATCATGAATCTTTCGAGCTTTATCAGTGATGTTATCACTCGGATTATCAAGATACTCCATCACAAAGCGCTGCCACTCAGCATCTGTAAACTGCACCTCATTTAAGATCTGCAGCTGTACACGTACGTTGGCCAGCATGGTTTCAGGTGAATTTAAACCAGGGACAAAATCATATCCCTGGTTTTGTAAGTCTTTGAGTAGCTCACGCTCTAGATCATCTTCAGTCTGATACCCCCCATCAGGCTGATCGCACTTGGTATATTTATTTAAAACGATGAAATTATTCGATTCAGCAATGGTTTTTGTTTGGTCAGTCATGAGCTACTACCTCAGGCTTAGGGAAGCTTAACAGCAGGTCACGGTAATACTCATATTGCTGTTGGCGCAGCTCTATTTCACGCGGTAGGCCTTCGGTTAGTGAAGCAGTGATAGCTTCGAATTTGTCGAGAATGGCAGCAATGCGCTCTTGTTCATCAAGAGAAGGTACGGAAACCTTTAACCCAGCTAGTTTACCTACAGCTAAACCTGGCTGTGCCGATTTAGAGGCATATTGATTAAGGTTCATTAGTGTTAGCTTATGAAAGGCCCAATCAATATTGATACCATCTTTAGCAGTGACGACTACAGCATGTTCTGTAGCATAAAACTCACCACTCATGCGATGAACGTTACCGCATAGAGCACCTTGACGACCAATAAGTAGATATGAACCATCATGGCTTTTTTCATCTACAAAACCACGAATACCATTTCCTCCGAAACATGGATAAATATGGCTTGTACTTTTATTTGCCGAAATTTTACTTGCAGAAATATGCTGCCCTGCTTTCATAATGAAAATATCTTTCAGAGTCTTGATTTTGGTCTTATCATCATTAAACGACGTTAACAGCTGCTCACGATAATACTCATACTGCTGCTGACGTGCTGTAAGTTCTGCTGTAAGTTCGGTAAATGTGTCTAAAATTCGGACGATTTCGGCTTGGATGTTGAGAGGTGGTATGGGGATTTGAAAATTTGAAAACTCTGCTTTTGTTATAGTTTTTAAGGTGCTACCTCTAGCATGTTTTTTTCTAGATCAAACTTACTTTTTAGCTGATACGCAGAACCGCCCCGGGATTGTCTGTCTAAGCTGTTTTACACAAAGACACCACCTCATAACTCGTACTCCGTCCTGCAGCTTCAGATTTTTTAAGCGTACCTTTTTCTATCAAATCATTGATATCCCGCAGTGCCGTATCTATAGAGCATTTGGTTATAGTCGCCCATTTTTTAGTAGTTAGCTTGCCGTAAAAGCTAGTGAGTAACATATTGAGCATTTTGACTTGTCTGTCATTCAAAGCGTGTTGTTTGTGCGCCTGCCAAAATTGAGCTTTGCTGATAATAGTATTAGTGGTCGTTTCAGCATTTATTAACGCCTGCTCTAGCGTCTCTAAGAACCATACCAGCCAGTCTGTAATATCCTGACCGCCTTTTTGAGTACGCTCAAGAATTTTATAATACTCATTGCGCTGGTTTAGGATTTGCGCGGACATACTATAAAACCGCTGGGCGCTGTCATCACTTTTTGCCAACATCCGCTCTGTTATCGCGCGTGTCAGTCGTCCGTTACCATCATCAAAAGGATGCAAGGTCACAAACCATAAATGAGCGACTCCCGCTTTAATCACCAAATCCATATTGTCTTGCTGATCATTTGGCGTATTAAACCATAATAAAAAAGCATCAAGCTCATCTGCTAACCTATCTGCACTTGGCGCGGTAAAGTGAACCCACTCACGTCCATATCCACCTGAGACCACTTGCATAGGACCTCGGCTATCATCACGTAAACTGCCAACGTTAATACGGTGCAAACCGCTATACCCATCTGCAAATAGCGCTCGATGCCAACTCAACAAATCCTCTAACAACAAAGGCTTTTGATAGTGGAATGTTGCATTTAGCAGCATCTCAACTACCGCATCAATCTCACGGGTAGCAATAGGCATGTCGCTATTATCGACACCTAAATGACGCGCTACTGAAGAGCGAACTTGCTCCGTTTTTAAGTCTTCCCCCTCAATCTCAGAGGTCTTTACCACTTCTAGGGTTACCGCGTCTAATTGTGCTTCGATATTTAAATCAAATCCGATGGTAGTCAGCTTACCAAGTAAGCGTCCTTGTAATACGCGTACGCGGCTGACTAAGGGCAGTAGCTTTTTGTCTGACCATTGCCACTCGGTCCAATTCGGATATTCATAGATATAAGAGAAATGTCTCATTGTTTGCCCGTTATTTGCAGAGATTAGCACTTTATTCTCCTTATATTATGCAGAGAATAAAAGGGAAATACAACGGAAGCTAAAATCAAAAATGAATGAAATGACCTAAAGAGTGGTGATATTTAGCGTCTTATGAGAGGGAAGATGCAAGGTTTTTCGCCTAAGTATCGATAGAGTAGAGGTAAAAACGCTATAATTTTATAGTGCCTAACTTCTTAACCTGCCTTAAGTGGTGTAAAATGACATTACTATTAAGTTAATATAAACCTTTTTAAATCAGGCATATACATTAAAGTGATATAAGGTAGTTTATTGGTTTTTGGTTGACCTACTTTGACATGGTAGAGGTCAGCAGTTCGAATCTGCTTATGCCTACCAAATTTAGAAAGCCCCGATCTTAAGATTGGGGCTTTTTTTTGTCCGTAAAATATGGGCTGTAGCAGAATGGCCTCTGCTGTCTAATCCGTAAATACTAGCTTGGGAGACTATCGTTTTAAAAAGCATGCGTTACTGTTTATTTTTATTAAGGTATACTTTTTTGTACACCACGGGCACTTTTGCTGGTCCGATTAAACAGTATGCCATCACTGACGCTCATTATTCCATGCGTGAGTCAAAGTGCTACACTTATTTAATGACACTGAAATGAAATTGAGAAGAGCGCAAGGACAAGCAATGGCAGAGATTAATGGAAAGCGGTTATCCTATCTTTATGAAGCGGTAACGATGGGTACGATACGGGCGGCGGCAGATAAGCTCAATATTGCTCCCTCGGCCGTCAGCCGACAAATATCTCTGTTAGAAGAAGAATTAGCAAGCACGCTTATTGAACGGCACCGCAAAGGGGTAACGCCGACAGAATCTGGTGCTATTCTCTTGCAGTTTTATCGAGAATCCCTCTCTGCTGAAGAGGCTTGTGTTTCCAAATTACAGGCGGTGTTGGGATTGCAGCGAGGTCATATAAAGCTAGCCGTGGGCGATGGTTTTATTGGGGATTTGATGCTGGGCCCATTATCTGAGTTTTCCCGTCTATATCCGTCGCTCACGCTATCAATCAGTACGGGTGGATCAAACGAAGTGATTCGTCAGGTTGAGGAGGACGAAGCGCATATTGGGCTAGTATTCCATTCTAGCAGTCATCCGCGTATCCGCTCACAGGTTGTCAGTGCTCAGCCAATGTATGTGATTGTCTCGCCCGACCATCCCTTAGCCAATCGAGATACACCGATGCAATTGGAAGAGCTTTTAGAATATCCAGTGGGACTGGCCGAAAATCGTTTTGGCGTACGCCAGTTAGTAGCGATGGCTGAATTTCAACAGAAGATTCGATTTAGCCCTACCCTAACCACCGACTCATTCAATGTACTAAAGAACTTTGCGCGCTCAAATATGGGGTTTACTTTTCTACCGTATTTTGTAGTATCCAAAGAAGTCGAAGACGGACATCTGATCGCCATCCCCATAGACAATACGCTACTGGCAAGCGGTGAAGCACACCTGATTACGCGGCTCGGTCGTCATCTCTCCCAAGGTCCGCATGAATTGTTACAACATCTAAAGTTATGGATGAAAGACTTATAAACGGGCTGCGTGCCAGCAATATTGCATTGCTGACGTACTAATAAATTGCGGCCTGATAAGGTATATCCCCATCAGGCCGAGCACCGACGATTTGTCAATGCCGTTATCAATACCAAAGGACGCCTTTTACAGCAAGGCTTGGGCCACTATGGCAGAACCCAAGAAAGTGCCCGTAAAGGTGAGCAAGGCAACCACTGCGATTTTAAATCCAGATTTTTTGAACAAATTCACTTCCATCTGAGAGATTGCAAACCCAGCATAGGCAAGGACAGGAGTAATAAGCTGTAATACGCCTAGCTTATCTGTTTCTACTAAGACATACTCGCTCATCGGAAACTGTGGCAGAGATATCAAAATAGCCACAATAGATATCCAAGCAATAGCGGGGACATTGACCGGAATGATTTCTTTTAATAAGACGCCAACGATACAGCACCCGAACAGAATCAACATAGCAGGTAGCGCAGAGATGGGATCAACACCTTGTCCTACCCAATTACTGAGTAATAGCACAATACAGATAACTGCCAACAGAGCTAAAGACTGTTTAACTGACAAAATAGATTGCTCTGGTATTTTTAGATCAGGATCTGTTTGCGCCGCAGCGGTAGTATCATTTTTCTTCTTAAACTTGCTCGTGACTTTATATAAAAACTCTGTGAATGGCAGTGCAATAAATAAACTGACAAATAGCCCTGTCGCGTAAGTCAAAAGGTTGGAGGTCGCTGCAAAGGCGGTAATAGTCTCCGCTTGTGCAGGTACGGTTTCCGCGAGCGCTGCTGAACAAGCACCCATCATACTGCCACTACCAATACCGCAAGCCATCGCCAATGCACGGATATCCATAATACCCATAGAGGCAATAATACCCGCCATCAGTGAAAAATAAATGGCGCCAAACAACGTACCCATCACGTAGACACCCATGACGCCGATACCTTCAGGACTCTGGAGCCCATATTTATCAGCAATGAGCGCAATATTCGGTTCACGAGCAATTGAGTGCGTGGCACCAATAGCCTCTCTACCCATACCGAACACCAATACAGCCACAGGTAGGGCAATAAGCGCAGTCGTTATATTGCCCAATTCTTGTAGTAAAAGGGCGGGACCTGCGGCTATTATTTCTTCTACCTTAGGACCAACACCAACACCAAACTTTGCAATAAAAGGCATGATACTTAAGAGCACCGCATAGCTTGCAAATTTTGCTCGGTCTCTTGAGATAACGGCCGTCATTGACGGTATAACGTTGGGGTTTAACAATAGCGTAAATATAAATGCATAGAGTAAAGGCAATAAGACCAGCGTACCAATGCCAATTGGAATTTTGATAATCCCGATCCATTCTGCAAGTAGTGATGCAATGATCACTAGTAAATGTAGCTTCCAATCAAATAAGTACTTGGTCATTGTACTTGGTAGCACACTGGTATTATTCATAGCAACTCCCTTTGCAATTTATAGTTTCTACATAACGGTTTCTACTTAACGACTTCTACGTGTTGTTACTACTTATTAGTTCATACAGACTCCGTTTATGCAGACATTTTTGGTAGTTGAGACTCTACTAAAGACACCCATACTTTGATACCGGTCTCGATAGCATCGTCATTAAAGTCATAAGCGGCATTGTGTAATGGTTTGGAGGGGCTGCTACCATCAACACCTAACCAAAAATAAGCCCCTTTGACGACTTGACTCATAAATGAGAAATCCTCAGAAGCCATGGACGGCTCCACATCCGTATTTACCTTGTCAGCCCCCAGCACATTAGTAGCAGCATCTTTGATTTCAAGATAGGCCTCACTGTCATTAGTGGTGACTGGATAGCGAATATGGTAATCCATCTCACCTGTGACTCCATACAAAGGCGGTAGTACAGCAACCATTTCTGTCAGCATATCTTGCATGGACTGGCGTACGTCCATATCAAAGCTACGAACCGTTCCTTTTAGAATGGCGTAATCAGGGATGACGTTGGTCGTGTCACCACTGTTCATCTGCGTGACGCTAATGACGCCTGATTTGAGGGGAGATATTCGACGAGAGACAATCGATTGAATATTAGTAATCAATGCCGCGCCTGCTGCTATAGGGTCAGCGCCCAAATGCGGCATCGCTGCATGAGTGCCTTTACCCGTTAACGTAATCTCAAAGGTATCAAACGATGCCATCATCGGCCCGTTGTTGACCGCAATCTCTCCCACAGGCAGGCCTGGCCAATTATGTAACCCGTAGACGGCGTCCATGGGGAACTTATCAAACAACCCATCGTCAATCATCGCCTTGGCACCGCCTAAGACTTCTTCAGCAGGTTGAAAGATAAAATAAATGGTGCCGCTAAAGTTTTTATGTTGGCTTAAATGCTTTGCTGTACCAAGCAGAACGGACGTGTGACCATCATGACCACAGGCATGCATACAGTTTTCGTGAGTGGATTTATGCGCAATATCGTTTTGCTCTTTTATCGGTAACGCATCGATATCTGCTCGTATGCCAATAGTAGGACCTGAGCCGTTCTTTAGAACGCCAACAACGCCTGTGCCGCCCAACCCTTGATGCACCTCAATCCCAAAGGATTTTAACTTATCAATAATAAATGATGAGGTCTTCAATTCTTTAAAACCAAGCTCTGGTTGACTATGGATCTGCTGACGCCACTGCTTTACTTCACCTAGTAGGGTTTCGTTAATTAACATGTATATTCTCCTTACGTATTACTGGATTGAGTAACCAAATTGGATAGCAGAATCTTTTGCGGTTTCGACCCAGACACTTTTGGTCTGTGTATATTCGAGCAAACCCTCGTAGCCACTCGATCGGCCATAGCCACTCTCACCGAAGCCGCCAAATGGCGACATGACGTTGATTGATTTATAGCTATTTACCCAAAATGTTCCGGCATTTACCTGCGCGGCCATCCGATGCGCGCGGCCGACATCAGCCGTCCAAACAGCGCCTGCTAAACCAAAACGACTGTCGTTTGCTATCGCGACCGCCTCTTCTTCTTCTTCAAATGAAATAACAGAAACCACAGGTCCAAAAATCTCTTCTTGTGCGACTCGCATGTCATTTTTTACATTGGCTAAAACAGTTGGCTGATAAAAGTAACCATTTTCACCGCCACAAATTTCGCCTGCCTTGCCACCTGCGGCAACAACTGCCCCTTCCGCAATACCGTCCGACACTAACGAGTGTACGTGATCAAACTGCTTTTGATTATTAATCGGTCCCACCATCGTGCCTTCATCCCAAGGCAAACCTACAGGTAACTTACTCGCGGCCGAGGCCACACGCTCCACGACTTCTTGATAAACATCACGGTGGACCAATAACCGCGAACCCGATACACAGCTCTGTCCAGCAGCAGAAAACACGGCAGCTTGTGCGCCCACGACCGCGCGATCCAGATTGGCATCTGGATAAATGATATTGGCTGATTTTCCACCCAGCTCCAGTACACAAGGAATGACGCGCGCCGCCGCTGCCGAAGCAATGAGCACACCCGTCTTTGGTGAGCCAACAAAAACCACTTTTTTAGTGGCCGGATGAGCAATGGCGGCAGATGCCGTGGTGTGTCCCAATCCATTAATGACATTGACCAAACCACGCGGGATACCTGCTTGCTCAAGAATGTTAACGAGTGCCGTTGTGCTGAGTGGCGTTAACTCAGACGGCTTTAGTAAGACGGCATTTCCTGCACAGATAGCAGGCGCGATTTGCCAACCTCCGGTAAATATGGGTGCGTTCCAAGGGGTAATTTGCGTCACCACACCATACGGCTCATGACGAGTGTAGTTTAAGTGAGTGGTTGGTACAGGGATAACTTGTCCCATAATCTTGTCACACCAGCCAGCATAGTATTCAAACATCTCGGCAACTTTTGCCACCTCAACTCGGCAATCACGAATAGGCTTACCGGCAGAGATACACTCTAGGCGTGCTAGAGATTCTGCGGCTTCGCGTATTTTCATGCTGCACGTCCACATTAGCTGACCTCTAGCACTGGCTGTCATTGACCACCATGTTTTTTGAGATTTTATGGCAGCAGCGGCGGCGTCAGCAACAATATCTTTTCCCGCATCACGATAGCTTAAAAACACCTGACCAGTTGCTGGGTTAGTCAGATCAATATTGTCTCCATGACCTGTAATCAATTCTCCATCAATCCAGCTACCAAATTCAGAAGTGCCTAACAGTTCATGAAGAAGTGCTTCAACTTGCTGCTCACCATTTTTTTCTACGTTAAAACTCATTATCTATTCTCCCAAGCCAGCATTTTTTACGATGCCGTTAAAGTCATCTTGATCAGGTAGGTTTGCTTCGCTTTGCGACCAAATCTCAGCTACCTGCTGCGCCACAGGCAGCTCCAATCCCATCTCACCAATCATATTTTTTGCCAGACGCACATCTTTACGCATCAGTTCCATCGTAAAACCAGAGTCAAAACTGTCACTCAAAATCCAGCGAGGGAAATTTACTTCACTAATCGCACTACGACCTGAACCCGCATTCAAACCAGCAATAAGGTCTTCAGGGTTTAGTCCTGCCTTAGTGCCCAAAGCGACTGCTTCAGCGGTGGTTACAAGATGTGCAGCACAGAGTAGATTATTGATGAGTTTGGCGGCATGGCCATTGCCAGACTTACCCATGTAGACCACTTTTGAGCTTAAAGCATCTAGATATAACTGAGCACGTTCAAGGGCGCTTCTTTCACCGCCAACAAGCATAACCATAGTACCGGCCTCGGCACCCGCTGGGCCGCCACTGACAGGGCAATCTAATAACTGATGGCCTAGCTGATCCAGCTCCGTCGACAGTGCTCGCGTTACTTCTGGTTCTGAGGTGGAGGTATCAATAATTAAGGTGTGGGGCTGAGCATGGTCGATGATGCCGTCTTTGCCTTTAATCACTGCTTGGACATGCTTTGCCATTGGCAAAGATAGAATGATGACGCTAGATTCTGCACATAGCGCTTTGATATCTGTAACGACATTTACACCGATTGCCTTGGCAGCTTGGCGTTGGGCTTCTCCTATGTCCGTGCCAAACACGTTAAAACCTTCGCGAAGTAAAGATTGAGCCATCCCGTTGCCCATACGGCCCAATCCAACGATACCTATCGTTCCTTTAGTCATGTCTATTCCTTTAGTCTTTTATTTTCTGTCAATTTTATTGTAACCAATCAAACATTAAGTAGAACTATAATGAATAACCTTTTGTGTTCTAAAAAAGGCAACACCAACGTGAGCAATAAGATAGTCGTCTATTCGCTTTATTTAGTTATTTATGAGAACTGCTGAGACGTTATTAAGGTAGCTACGATAGATCTATAGCGGTCATACAGATTGATGACTTGGCTTTAATGACACCGTCCTTGCCGTTTTAACGGGCGGGATTTTGTATGGATAAGATCACTTGAATGGATATTGAGGCTGAGGACAAGCATCAAAGAATTGCTAGGTCAGCTGCCCTAGTCAGACTGTTAATTGGCAATGACAAACCTTGAACAGTATGAGGCTACTACATTTGCCAAATTCAAAAAGCCCCAATCCTAAGATTGAGGCTCTTTTGTGCTTATGACTTGAGAACGGTAGCGAAAAGCCATCCTGATAAGTGGTTTTCGCTATTGGAATAAGTTGTAATGCTCGTTTATTTTTTGCTTAAAAAGAATTAAATTTAACTTCATTAAAAAATCATATGAGCACATAATGCAATAATCGGTAATGAGATAACCGTTCTTAATAGGAAAATCACCAATAGCTGGAAGAAACTAACAGGTATTTTTGTTCCTAGAATCAATCCGCCGACTTCTGACATATAGATCAATTGAGAGACTGACAAGCAAGCGATGACAAATCGCGTTAACTCTGATTCTATTGAAGAGCCGATAATAGCCGGCAAGAACATATCTGCAAAACCTACCATGATGGTTTTTGACATTTCTGCGGCAAATGGGATATTCAATAGTTCTAAGAATGGAATAAATGGCATACCTAAATAATCAAATACAGGCGTTTTTTCTGCAACAATCAACCCTAAAGTACCGATTGCCATGACGATAGGTAGTATTCCTATCCACATGTCCAAGATATTTTTTAACCCATCGTTTAAAAAAGTCAAAAAACTGGGGCTCTTGTCTGCTTTTTGAACGGCTTTGTGTAAGCCATAGTTGAATAGCGTTTTTCCTTCGGGAATCGCTTCGCAATCCACCTCATCGTTCTTTGTGATATACGTATCTTCAATTTTAGACAAAGGGAATAACTTTGGTACGATGAGCGCACAAACAATACCACACAACGCAACCACGCCAATCATATTGATAAAGTAACTTTCTAGCTTGACTTGAGAGATCACCACCAAGCAAAAGGTAACCGAAACCGCTGAAAAGCTGGTCGCAATCACCGCGGCTTCTCTTTTGGTATAGAACCCACTTTGTAATTGCTTATCAGTCAACAAGACGCCAATAGTGCCGTCACCTAGCCATGAGGCCAAGCAATCGACAGAGGATCTGCCCGGTAAACCAAACAACGGTCTCATGACTTTGGTGCATAAAACACCAACAAACTCTAATAAGCCAAAATCAAGCAATAACGGCAGTAATAATCCTGCTAAAAAGAACACAATAAACAGTATGGGCATGAGCTCATATAATAATAGACCACCAATACTGTCTGAATATATGCTCTCAAACCCAAATTGAAAATAGGTAACGACGACAAAAAACGCACCAAGTAGTCTAAGCATCAGCCAAGATGTTTTGACGTTCAGCAAGTTATTCAAAAACTCATTGTTTAAAATCAATGCAGGTTTCATGATTTTAGTATATAAGCTACCAACTACCGTAATCATAATTGAGATGACAACAAGCAATGGCAAAAAGTCGCTCATATAACCCTGTATATAATCCTTTAACACAGCGATAGGAATGGTGAATCCGTCTGAGTAGCTGACAAACTTACCATCTACATATGGAATCGGAAATACGAAGACGATCAACCCTATCATAGAGGGTATAAAGAATTTTAAAAACTGTTTGAGATTGATAGTAGTATTAGCACTGCTAGCATCTTGGTTTGCAGTGCTGGCTTTAATAATGTCCATATTATTTTTACCTTTCGTCCCTTTTTAACCAACCTAAAGATTTATGTAATATTTTTAAGTTAAATACCCTTTAACTCATTCTTGATATTTCATACTAGTAATTATTTAGAAGAGAATGTGTGACCTCTTCTAAAATTTTAAATATTCTCGTTGAGTCATCTTTTGAATTGTTATATAAAGGATTGATTTCTGCCATTTCCCAGCAACATACTTTTTCGTTTTTAATGAGCTCTATATTAAGCTGCATGGCTTGCTCATAAGACAAACCATTCATTGCAGGCGTACCTGTTCCTGGGACGTATAAAGGATCAACACTATCAACATCAAACGACACATAAATATGATCGCAATATTCTAGTTTTTTAAAGATTTCTGCTACTGTGGCGCTGATGCCTTTTTTGGTTATTTCAGCCACGCTGTATAAAGGAATTTTATGTCTTTTGATTAATTCCATCTCCTCTTCTTGGTAATCTCTAACCGCACAAAACACCACGTTTTCTGGCTTAATTGATGGCTCGCTCGATGCCATAAATTTTAGTCGCTCCCAATATTCTTTTTCTATGTCAGAGAGCTCGTTGCGTTTGCATTCCAAGTTATCGATTGCACAGGCCATTGCCAAAGGCATGCCATGCATATTCCCTGATCCACTGGTGTATGGTGAATGAAAATCAGCATGCGCGTCTATATAGACCACGCCGATCTCAGCATCAGGGTGCGCCATTTTGAGACCATGCATGGTTCCTGCACAGCTAGAATGATCGCCTGCGATAACGATAGGAAATTGATTCTCGTTTCTTATCTCTTTTATTTTGTGTGCCAATTTAGAAATAACAGGCTCAATTACATCAGCGTATTTTGCATGTTTAAATGGCGATTCTTCTTCATGGATATATTCATTTTTGATACTGTCAAGTTGCAGTTTTTCGTAGTAGTCTGCATTCATCTCTTTTGATGACGCGCGCAATGCATCAATGCCTAGTGACGCGCCTTTTTTATGCCCTGCGACATCTGAATACACTTCTACTATTCGCACGTTTTTCATTAGATCATTCATTATTTCGTCTCCATTAAATAAAACAATTTTTTATCATTTGAATTTATTTTTTTCTCACTACTTAGCTATAGTCAGTCCTAAATAAGAAAGATATATCCCGTATCACACGCTACTGAAACAAATTTTTCTGGCTTGCTGTGCCTTCGCAGACAGAGGCGGCGCAAAATTTATTTCAGCAGCGCCTATTTATCTTATAGTGGATAAAATATATAGCCCCCACTTACTCCATAGACTCAGCTTCATGCGCCACTGTACTATGATCTTTACTGTGAGCTTTCACTACCGAATAGAGGTTTTTAGGATCTTGCTGATGAGGGATCAAATCAAGCAGCTCATAGGCGTCCTGTTTTTTAATTAAATCGCGCAAAAATACTAGAGCTGTAAAGTCTTCTGAGGCAAAACCGACACCATCAAATACCACTAAGTTGTTGTCGTTGGTGCGTATGTCTTTCTCACCTTTCACGATGCGGTGAAACTCCGTCACAGGAAAGTCTGGAGAGAGCTGCTGGATATCGCCTTCGATACGGGTTTGTGGTTCAAATTCTACAATCACATGATCAGCTCTTAGCAAAATGTCGGCATCCAGTTCTGTTTTGCCAGGGCAATCGCCACCGATGGCATTGATATAGACGCCTTTTTTGATCATATCATCACGCAGTATGGTGGCATTTTTCTTATCAGCGGTACAGGTGGTGATGATATCTGCGCCGTCAACGGCTTCTTCTACCGTTTTGCAAATAATAATATCTAGGCCTGAATCGGCAAGGTTATGCGCTACTTTTTCAGACGCAGCTGGGTCGACATCATATAAACGCACTTTTGAGATACCAACCACTGCCTTCATACCCATCGCCTGAAACTCTCCCTGAGCACCATTACCAATGAGCGCCAACGTTTGGGAATTTTTAGGCGCACAATGTTTGGCAACCAGTGCTGAGGTCGCCGCCGTGCGTAGTGCGGTTAGAATACACATTTCTGTCAATAAAATTGGATAGCCTGTATCGACATCAGACAACACGCCAAAAGCTGCGACCGTCTGCAAATCACGCTTGGTATTGATAGGATGGCCATTGACATACTTACACGCAAACATGTCACCATCGCTGACAGGCATTAGCTCTATGACGCCGTCTTTGGAATGAGAAGCAAAACGACTGGATTTTTCAAATTGATCCCAACGAAGATAATCTTGCTCTAACGCATCTACCAACTCTTTTATGGTCTGTTCGATACCATGATTACTGATGATTTCAGCCATCGCCTGTACGCTAACAAATGGCACACCCTGCTTTTGTGATACGATAAATTTAGACATTAATGTTGCTCCCTTCCATGAATATTATTTGTTTAACCGACAATCAATATCCTACCAACTATAAATGTCAGTTAAAATGTCAATAATTTATTAAATATTGATGTATTTTTGACATATTGATAAGCTCTACTTAGCATAATGTCAAAACTTGATGAAGGAAGCACTTTTATGGCGTACTATACTTATGACTCTTTAGATAGCGAACTGATATCTGAGCTTCGACAAGATGGTCGAGCAACCATCTCAATTCTTGCAAAAAAACTCAAAGTTTCGCGTGCCACTGTCCAAAATAGATTGGACAGATTGATTCATAATGGTGCTATTTTAGGATTTACGATTCGCGTGCATGAGGCGCTAGATAAAGAAACCGTCAAAGCGATGATGATGATTGAAGTAACAGGCAAATCTACGTCACAAGTGATTAGAAAGTTACGAGGAATCCCGCAATTGATTAAGCTCCATACGACCAATGGCGCGTGGGACTTGGTGGCAGAAATACACACGACAAGTTTAAGAGAATTTGATGAAGTACTGCGTCAAGTCAGAGAGATTGACGGCATTTTGAATAGCGAAACCAGTGTTCTGCTATCGAGCTTATAATGTCTATATCCAAGAAATAGGTTTAGAACGGCTTAAAAATGTAATTCCCTAGTATCGACTATATTTATAAACACTTTTTATCCCCTCGTTTCGTGTACTTGTAAGTATACTTTGCGAGCGTCATTCGAGGTTTTCAATGCTTAAACAACATCGACAAGCACTGGTGGTTGAAGGCGGCGGCATGCGTGGCGCATTTAGCAGCGGTGTCTTAGACGCATTTTTACAACAACAATTCAATCCTTTTGATCTGTGTGTGGGCGTCTCTTCAGGTTCAACTAACGTTGCTAACTATTTGGCCGCTCAACAAGGCCGCACCTTACATATTTACTTGGATCATTCCCTTCGATCTGAATTTATTCATTATGGTCGTTTCCTTAGAGGCGGTGACTTGCTGGATCTAAAGTGGATGTGGGATATGGTGGAACAAGAATACCCACTGGATCAGGCACAGTTATTTGCCAACCATGCTGAGTTTTACATGGTGTTAACACATGCTATTTCAGGAGAAGCGATTTATATCAAAGCGGCTAAAGACAATATTTTGGATGGATTAAGGGCATCAAGCTCTATCCCAGTGCTGGCCCGCCAAGCGGTCGAGATATTTGGTGAGCCTTATTTTGATGGTGGTGTGGCAGATGCTTTGCCCGTACAGTGGGCAGCTGGGCAAGAGAGTATTGATAAGCTCATGGTCATACGTACTCGCCCGCAAAACTACGCTAAAGCAAGCAGTAAAGGCGATCAGCTATTGGCTAAATATTATACTAAGCAACGATATGGTTTTGCCCAAAGCTTGTTGACGCGAACCCAACGCTATAACGACTCGGTACAATTTTTACAGACGCCATCATCACAGAAAATTTTAGAGATTTGTCCACCCGACTTAAAAAACATGGCGAGTCGATTGTCCAAAAATAAAGCCAAAATCCGTTATAGCTACGATGTGGGATTAGAAGTTGGACACCAGGCGATTAAGGATTGGCATCAGCTTTAACCTTTTTGTTTTAAATAAAGAAGAGATATCAAAAAAACACGGGGTTCGAATATAAGAAATTAGCTTAGATAATCTTAGATAAATATTTTTTTGATAATAAAAATATTATTTTTGGCTTTATCGACGCTAGAGTAAAGGTAAGATATTGTCACCATACATCGTTTGGTTGACCTACCCTTATATGTCAGATTCGAAGTGCCCCAACTTTAAGACTGGGGCTTTTTTTGTACGTAAAATATGGGCTGTAGAGGAAAAGCTTCGCTTGAATCAACCAATAGTGATGATTACTCAATCAGTTCTAAGTCATTTAAAAAATCGACGGTGACTAAAATGTGATCATCCTTTTAAAACACTCCAAATTAAAACTCTCTTTTTGACCCCTACTTCAAATTCTAATCTAAAATCTATTTCTTAGTGTTTTTCTCTTTACCCTCTTTTACATATCTAAAATTATAGGAACAACGGGTACGTTTCATACTTTGAGCTAAGCATTAGTGATGACCGGGCTTATTTTCATATCTTCCATCTAAATGCCTACATACCTATTTAAGTCACTACTTACCAATCGCATGCTATAGTTAAGTCTTTATAAAATCGATACAGCCCATATCCTGAAACAGTTTAGGTAGATTATTCTCCATCCACCCTTGGCGTAGAAATTTAGCCTGTGCCCACTTTTTCTCGATAGGGTTCAGATCAGGGCTGTACGGCGGCAGCCAAAGAATACGATGGCCATGTCTGTTGAGTAGTTTTTGGATACGTCTGCTTTTATGAAATCGAGCATTATCCATGACAATCACGCATTTAGTTTTAAGACTTGGAATAAGTGTGAACTTACACCAATCATAAAATATATTGCTATTGATATTCCGCTCAACGTACTCAAGCGCAAATAGCATTTTTTCATAGAGAGCTCCGATGACATTCGTACGTCTCGAAGCTTGCCAGTTGTAGCTATCGATACAGGGTTTACCTATCGGTGCATAGCCATGAGAACGAATGGTTTCGTGCTCAAAGCCGCTTTCATCCATATAGACAACGGGATAGCCTTGCTGAGTAAAGCAATCAAGCCTACTCTGGAATATCGCTCTTTTTATCGGACACGCTTTCGGGTGTTCCAAGGTCTTTTTTTTGACTGATACCAAGACGCTTTAAAGCATTAAAGATGCCCGTTTTACTACAGTTCAAGCGACGAGCTCTTTCATAGTTATAATCATCTGGGTATCTTTTTACGTCTTCAATTAATGCGTCATCAGGTATTTTAGTCGGTGCTTTATTTCTGGTTGTTTTAGGCGCTAAATTCTTCTGCCAGCTGTGAATGGTACTGGTGCTAAGTCCATAAAATAGCGCAGCTTCTCTTATGGTCATACCATCAGTGATGCTAGAAAGTACCTGTTTGCGATAGTCTATTGAATAAGTCATCGTTTATTTCATTAAATGCAATTGTTAATAGGATTGTATCGGTTTTATTTGGATTAGACTATACTTTAATATTTTAGCCCTCAATTCTTTCGTAACATCTCAACCTCTTCGTCTTTGGCTGCTTCTTTAAATCCCTTTACCGCACCGCCCAAATCTTTACCTGCATTTTTAAGCTTGGCAGTACCAAATACGACAACCACTACCACTAATAAAATTAGCCAATGCGTAATAGAAAAACTACCCATAATGCCCTCCTTATTTTGAAATTTCCGTAAAACCAATGCCTACAACGGCGCCTTAGCAATCTGTTAGTATTACAAATCTAAGCGACGCAATCTTAGAGCATTGCCAATAACTGATACTGACGATAAGCTCATCGCAGCCGCTGCTATCATAGGACTAAGCAGCAGTCCAAAAGTAGGATAAAGAATACCAGCAGCAATCGGTACTCCAATGGTGTTGTAGATAAAGGCAAAAAACAGGTTCTGCCTAATGTTTTGCATGGTTGAGTGGCTCAACTTATGGGCTTTTGCAATACCCATCAGATCTCCTTTAACGAGAGTGACGCTTGCACTTTCCATCGCCACATCGGTACCTGTACCCATAGCAATACCTACATTAGCCTGCGCCAGTGCAGGAGCATCATTAATCCCGTCCCCTGCCATAGCCACTATTCTGCCACTGTTTTGCATCTCTTTGACAATGCGGTTCTTATCTTCTGGTGATACATCAGCGTGTACCTCATCAATGCCTAATCTATTAGCGACTGCTTGAGCAGTTTTTTCATTATCACCCGTTAGCATGACTACTTTTAGCCCTGCGTCATGTAGAAGTTTTATAGCATCGGCAGTGCTTGGCTTGATTGGATCAGCCACTGAGACCAGACCCGCGGCTTTGTCATCGATAGCGATAAACATCACCGTTTCACCGTCTTTTCTGCGGATATCAGCTTTGCTCGACAATTCACTATCAAAGCTGTTTAAGCTTTGCATCAGTTTTGAGTTGCCAATAGCGATTTGCTTGCCATTGACGATAGCTTGCACGCCTTCACCAGTCGTTGAATTGAAGTCATGGGCTTTGGGAATAGTCAGTGATTTGTCCTCAGCAGCTCTAACGATAGCTTCTGCTAAAGGATGTTCGCTAGCACTTTCTACTGCGGCAACTAATGTTAGCAGTTCATCCTCATTTTGACCTGCCATTGCATCGATTGCGGTTAACTCAGGTTTACCTGCGGTCAATGTGCCAGTCTTATCAACGACGATGGTGTCGACTTTCTCCATACTCTCAAGCGCTTCAGCATTTTTGATAAGCACGCCGTTTTGGGCGCCTAGGCCCGTCCCCACCATAACGGACATAGGTGTGGCAAGCCCAAGCGCACAAGGACACGCTATGATCAATACGGCGATAGCATTCACTAAAGCAAAGGTCATCGCTGGTTCAGGACCAAAGATCGCCCAAACGATAAAGGTGATGACGGAACAGATAAGAACAATCGGTACAAACCAACCCGCTACTTGATCGACTATCTTTTGTATTGGCGCACGACTACGCTGAGCTTCGGCGACCATTTTGACGATTTTGGACAAAACCGTGTCATCACCAACATTGACCGCTTCGATTAATAAGGTACCCGTACCATTTACAGTACCTCCAGTCACAGAGTCGCCTGTCACTTTAGAGATAGCAAGCGGTTCACCAGTGACCATCGATTCATCAACATTACTACTACCTTCAACGACTGTGCCATCTACGGGGAGTTTTTCACCAGGTTTGACTCGCAGCTTATCGCCACTGACGACCTCTTCTAGAGGCACCTCTACCTCAGCATCGTTTTCGTCGACTCGTCTTGCTGTTGGCGGTGCTAACTCAAGTAATGCTCGAATCGCACCTGAGGTTTGACTTCTAGCTTTCAGCTCTAACACTTGTCCTAATAGGACTAAAGTGGTTATAACTGCGGCGGCTTCGTAATAGACACCGACCTGACCAGCCGAATCTCTGAAGCTATCGGGAAAAATATGGGGAAGGAAAGTAGCCACAATACTAAAACCATAGGCCGCGCCAATGCCTATGGCGATTAAGGTAAACATATTTAGATTGCGGCTTTTTATCGACTGCCAACCGCGTACAAAGAATGGTGCTGCACCCCATACAACCACTGGGGTTGCTAAAGCCAATTGTACCCACTGAGCGACTTGTGATGAGATATCATACTGACCAATAGTATCTAAACTTATTCCAACCATATCGCTCATGGCATATAAAAATAGCGGAATAGTAAGTACCGTACAGATCCAAAAACGACGGCGCATATCGTCAAGCTCTGAAGTATCTTCCTCACCGATAGTGAGCGTTTCAGGTTCCAGCGCCATGCCGCAAATAGGACAGCCACTGTTGTCAACATCTCTAACTTCAGGATGCATAGGGCAAGTATAGACCGTACCATCATAATCAGCTGGCACTTTGTCGTATTTGCCACCTTTGATAGATTTTACTTCGGTGCTGGTGGTTGATGTATCGCTTCCATGACAATGTGCATGACTGTTTTCGTTATCGTTTGAATCGACAACCTCATCTTCAGGTTTGAGAAACATACCGCATATTGGGCAATCACTAGCTTCAACATCTCTAACTTCAGGATGCATAGGGCAAGTATAGACCGTACCATCATAATCAGCTGGTACTTTGTCGTATTTGCCACCTTTGACAGACTTTACTTCGGTGCTTATGGTTGCCGTATCGCTTCCATGACAATGTGCATGATTGTTTTCGTTATCGTTTGAATCAGCAACTTCGTCTTCAGGTTTAAGAAACATACCACATATTGGGCAATCACTAGCTTCAACATCTCTGACCTCAGGATGCATCGGGCAAATATAGACTGTGTCGCTATAACCATCTGGCACTTTGTCGTATTTACCACTTGTGATATGCGCTTGCTTGGCCACATGTTTCATAAAAACGACTCCTTAAGGACAATGTGCAAAGGTTCAAACAGCGGTATCAATACCCTTTATTCAAGCTCTTCAATCAGCTGCTGCATTTCACCAATTTCACGCTTTTGTGCTTTTATAATGTCGTCAGCAAGCTTACGTACACGCGGGTCTTCGATATCAGCACGACTACTAGTGAGAATAGCAATCGAGTGATGCGGTATCATGGCCTGCATCCAATCGACTTGATCGACTGTTGCTTGTGATCTAACACCCCAAATACCAACAGCAAACATCAATACGCTCAGACCATAGATCATCAAGTTAATTTTGGTCTTCTTATACATGTTGGTCATAAAGGCCAACATGACCACTGCCATACCTGCACCCATATACAGTGCCATATAGGCTCTGGTCTCACTAAAATAAATATGATCCCACTCATAAGTATTGAAATACATCATGATGTACATCACAATCGTAGACGTTAGAATCATCAGGGTGAACTTTACATACGGGTTCATGCCCTGTTGATGATTCATGTTTTTCTGATCTGAAGCATTCATAGTATATCTCCTATTATTTTAATGATATTAGAACCAGAATTTGACCCCCGTTGTCAAACTACTGCTATCAATTGATTCATTATGTTGACGTCGTTGACCACGAGCACTACCAAGCGCCGTCTCATAACTCACACCAACGTAAGGCGCTAATTGACGGCTTAGTGTCTCATAAGTCAGCCTCACTTCAGCCTCAAACTCATTAAAGCCTTTAGTAATATGGTTGTCGCTATCCTCTTTGCTAAATGCCGTTAGTTCTACTTCTGGTATCACAACCCAATGCTGATTCAAACGCCACTCGTATTCTGCGCCAAGGTCCAATCGGACCTGTCCATCAGAGTACAGATAAGCCATTGCATCGGTTTCAATAAAATAAGGTGCTGTGCCCTCAATACCCGCCATAACGGCAGGCTTATCATTCTCGGTATCGTAGGCTACCCCTGCCAAACCATTCCAGAAGATACTTAGTGGCTTCCAATAAGACAACGAAGTCAGACTATCAATTTCTTTATCACCCTTGGTCTGAACACTACCTTCGCTGCGTAAAGAGAGGCGGCGCTCATCTAGGCCATACCAAGCACCAACCTCATAATTAATCTGATCGTCATCAAACTGATAACCTAAATCATCTACAGAAACGCCCCATAATGGCATATCACCCATCATCATAGGCTTGCCATAACGTCCATAGGGAACGCCGTTTGAGTAGTCAGGACTTCGAGCATCAGCTGGAGCCTTACCACCTTGCATACCTGACATGTCCATGCCACTGTGGTCCATACCTGACATATCCATACTGCTATGATCCATGTCAGACATATCCATGCTGCTATGATCCATGCCAGACATATCCATGCTGCTATGATCCATACCTGACATATCCATACTGCTGTGGTCCATACCTGACATGTCCATACTGCTATGATCCATGCCAGACATATCCATGCTGCTATGATCCATGCCAGACATATCCATGCTGCTGTGGTCCATACCTGACATGTCCATACTGCTATGATCCATGATGGGCATCTCAGCAGCATTTGCTAAAGGTAACGTTAATAACATCAAAGATGACATGCCAATAAACGGTAGACTTACTTTATAAATTTTCATAATAAGGCTCATATTCGAAGGTTTATTAAACGACGGCCACTTCTCTGAACATACCGGCTTCCATGTGATACAGCAGATGACAATGCCATGCCCATCGTCCAGCTTCTCCTGTCACATCAAAGCTAATTTTTTGTGCCGGTTGCACCATAATAGTATGCTTGCGCACCTGAAACTCACCGTTAGGCATGCGCAAATCGCTCCACATACCATGTAAATGCATCGGATGATTCATCATTGTGTCATTAACCAAGGTAATACGTACGCGCTCACCCGGCTTAATATTCACTGGTGTCGCGTCACTAAATTTGACCCCATCAAACGCCCAGATATAGCGCTCCATATTACCGGTTAAATGTAGCTCGATCTCTCGGGTAGGCTTGCGCTGCTCCGCAAATATGGCCTCATCGACAGAGCGCAGCTGACTATAATTCAATACCTCTCTATTAATATTGCGCAGGTTGATACCAGGATCATCAAGATTCATACGTGGACTGTCCACGCGCATATCACTCTTAAAATCGTATTCTGTTTTGGCATGACGGGCTTTATAACCATCAGCACCCATAGCGCCCATCATATCTGCCATTGTGAGCCATTCAACTTTGTCCATGGCAGGCGTTGCTGCACGAGCGCCTTCTTTGGTTGCAAGTGTTGCTGCGACATAGCCTGAACGGTCTATATTTTGGGCAAATATGGTATGGGCATCTTTGGTCGGGGTAACGATGACATCGTAAGTCTCAGCCACACCAATACGAAAATCATCAATCGCAACTGGTGCGACATCGATACCATCGGTTGCCACCACAGTCATTTTGAGACCGGGTATGCGTACATCAAAGATAGTTTGCGCTGAGGCATTGATAAAGCGTAATTTAACGCGCTGTCCTGCTTTAACGATTTGTGCCCAATTAGCTGCCGTTGTTTTGCCATTAATAAGGTAGGTAAAGGTAGTCTCACCCGACAAGTCAGTAAAATCGGTTGGCATCATGCGCATCTGATTCCACATTTTGCGCTTATCAAACGCGGTTTTCATATCCGTTTTGGCAATATCAGACAACAGCTTCTTGAAGTCTGGCAGATGATAGTTGTCAAAGTCTGCGCGCTGTTTGAGCAGCTTCAGTAGATTATGCGGATTACGGCTGGTCCAATCACTGAGCACGATCACGTGGTCTTCTTCGATAGGATGACGCTCGCGACCTTTGGGTTCAATCACCATAGCACCCAGCATGCCAGTTTGTTCTTGGAAACCACTGTGTGAGTGATACCAATAGGTGCCTGACTGCATGAGCTTAAACTTATAAGTAAAGGTGCTGTGCGCAGGAATGCCCTCAAAGCTAATTCCAGGTACACCGTCCATTTTAAACGGCACCAGCAGCCCATGCCAATGAATAGAAGTTGATTCATCCATCTGGTTATGAACACGTATCACCACCGTATCACCTTCACGCATCTTTAGCGTTGGTGCTGGCAGTGAATCATTGATGAGCGTTGCCATGCTCTTTTTACCGTTCACAATAGCAGACTGTTTACTGACGTATAAATCAAACTCTTTACCTGTCAATACCGGTACTTTATGAGTATTTTGATCACTATTAATGGTGGCCGCCTGACTGCTCGAGCGATTCGAATGTCCCAATGCGCTACTGGCAATGGTCGGTATCAAGGAAGCACCAAGGACAGCAGAAGATCCAGTCAAAAAACGTCGGCGGTTCAGTATGTTCTGTTTATTCATAATGATGACCTAATTTAATTTGCGAGATGGTGGTTAAGCTTGTGGCTGTAATATTTTTTATATTTAGCGGATACTTCAATCATAGTTGCTGCTGAGGAGACTCAATATCGGCATAAACTTCTGTGGTGCCATCTTTATTAAGTTGCATTACCTTGTAAGGCATAAACTTACCTTCATACTCCATACCGGGGCTACCAACAGGCATACTTGGTACAGCAAGTCCAATGGCTTGTGCAGGAGTATTTGCTAAGAACTGTGCCATGTATTTTGCAGGAACATGTCCTTCAAAAACAAAGCCATCGGTGGTAACGGTGGTATGACAAGAACGCATCTGCTGCGGTACGCTATAGCGTTCTTTGAATAAAGACAAATCTTCAACATCGTGTGCGGTTGCGCTTAATCCATTATCTTCTGCATAGCTTACCCATTCTTTGCAACACCCACAGTTGGCATCTTTATAAACCGTCGCTGAAACATTCTTAAGTAGGTCTGATTGGTTGACTACAGGCGTCGTAACCGCTGTAGATTCAGCTTGTGTTTCTGTCACCTGATTGGTTGATGTGGCAACAGTTGGCTCAGGTTGTACGGGTTTTGAATCAGAAGTGCCCGTATTTGATTGGCTACAAGCCGCTAGTAACAGTGAAGATGTCATCATCACTAAAAGCGTACGACCAGATAACTGGTTGTGCTTACTAGAAAACATATTGGCATAGCGTCTCATAAAACACTCCTAAGCATGTATTTGTCTATTGGACATTTTAAAATTTCTACAACCTATCACTAAATAAAGTAAAACAGGCCAAACTTAAATTGCAAAAGGTAGCACTATTTTAGTGCTACGCTTTTTATTAAATAATTAGTGCTGCATTTCAAAGCTATCATCCGACATATCCATATCTCCATCAAAGCTCATGTCCATAATGTCAGTATCTATCCTCGTGGTCAGCATCGTGTACTGAGCTTCATTTAATTCAGGTAACGATCTAATGAAAGCCATCATTGCCCACATTCTGTCATCGTCGTGAGAGGCACCCCATGCTGGCATTCCAGACGCCATGATTCCGTGCTTAATCGCCCAAAATCCTTGCTGTGCGCCAGCTTTCGTTTGATAGCGCTTCACCACATCAGCGTTGGTAAAGTTGGGCGGTTTAGGGTATAGACTTTCACTAAAATCGGTGCTTTCCACCCCAGGTGATAAGTGACAGCCTGCACACATATCTTTATAATCCGCACCGCCTGTACTGATCATATCTACTTTTGCTAGGTTTGGAACGATGATGCCCTTGCTAGCATTTGCTATTGAGCGCGTGCGGGCAGTCTCTAAAAATTTATAAACCAGTGGGCTATGGGCTTGATCAGCGCCAATATTTATCACACCACTAGTCACTACCGCAAAAACGCCTACAATAGCGACAAAGACAGCAAAGAGTATTCCTAGTAAAAACTTCATAGGCTCATCCTAAAAATCCATTTTTATTAATATCCGATTAACCTTTGATGAAAATCATCTAGCAATAATCATGAGCGTATAAAAGGAATCGTTAAGAGTCGCTATCACTGCTCACACAGTGTTTTTGGTACATCTGTTTCATTTTACCCATATTAGCCATCATGGCTTTCATGGCAGGATCATTCATGTCCATCTTGCTGTGATCCATCTTTTGCATCATCTGCATATGCTTTTCCATTTTTTCACAGTTCATCTGATCTTTTTCAGCATGCATCTTAGGGTCATGAGCCAAAGCTGACGTTGAAACGGCTAAAGCGATAGCGGTTGCTACGATTGATTTAAATAGTGACATGATAGATCCTTATTTGATTGGTATGAAATCGACAAGACTTCAAAGTATTAAGTTACTCTAAAGCATACTTTATGGATTCTGACAGAGACATGACCGCAAGATTACAATATTGTCATCTTGAGAATTTTTGATGTTCAAAGCGGGGTTATGCTTTACTATGCTAGGTAAGCGTGAAAGGTATATGGGAAGCTATTATGAAAGTACTGCTGGTAGAAGATGAGTTGAAACTTGGCGAATATATAAAAAAAGGCTTAACTGAAGCTGGGTTTATTGTGGATCATCATTTAACAGGCCTAGATGGCTATCACGCATTGATGACTGAAGAATTTAGCGTGATACTGATGGATGTCATGCTACCGGATGTTAGTGGCTTTGAGCTGGTGCGTAACTACCGAGCTGCAGGTAAGCATACTCCCGTGCTATTTTTAACGGCAAAAGATGACTTAAGCGATAAGATAAGAGGGATTGAGATTGGTGGCGATGATTATTTAACCAAGCCTTTTGCATTTGCAGAATTGATAGTCAGAATAAAAAGCTTATTGCGACGTGCCAATCAAGTCGATTATCAAAGTACGATCATGCAAATAGCAGATCTCAAAATGGATATTGCAAAGCGTACCGTACATAGAAGAGACCAGCCTATTAAATTGACCGCAAAAGAGTTCTCATTATTACAGTTTTTATTAGAGCGCCGAGGTGAAGTCCTACCACGCTCAGTCATCGCCTCTCAAGTATGGGATATGAATTTTGAAAATGATACGAACGTGATTGATGTGGCGATCAGGCGGCTTCGTATAAAAATAGACGATGAGCATGAGGCAAAGCTGATTCATACTGTGCGTGGTATGGGCTACCGATTAGATGCTGTCAATACAATCGCTGATAGCAAGCCATCTGACGAAGCTGACGATATCTAATATGAAATATCGGTTAGATAGTCGACGCCTGCCATTACTGTGGCGCACCGTTTTTCTACTCACCGTATTCGTGATTATCTCTCAAGTGATTATTTACGCGTGGGTGCAGCGTTCTGTCAGTGGACATTTTGAACAAATGGACTCTGAGATTATCACGCATGCAGCTTTTAACATGCGCAAAAGTATCAATGATATTGATGCTGAGACAAAGTCAGCAGCAGCTTCAAAACCTCAGTCATTAACTGGCACCAATCATCTACATCCTTCTCGGCTTGATTATGACTTAAAGACTGTCATCGCAAATAAAAGCGGTGCACTATTATCTAGCGATCCAACCCATTTTGCCAACGACTTACCTTCAGATTTCAGCTTGCCACAATTGTGGCAAGTCTATCGTGATCAACAATTCACGGTTGAGATAAAGAATAGAAATTACCGAGCAATTATCATCGAAAACCAAGAGTTTTTGGCGCTTATTGCACTGCCCATTGATGTCCATCACCACTATCTGATGCATTTCAATCGTCAGCTTAGTATGATTTTGTTCGCTATTACATTACTGTTGGTGTCGGTAGCTGCATTCAGTGTTTATTGGGGGTTCGCACCTTTAGCCACTATCGTACAAAAAATGAAAAGGATTAACCCTGAAAGACTAGATGAAAGAATAACCGTCAGTGATATGCCTTTAGAGCTACGACCACTAGCAAAATCTTATAATTCAATGATGGTCAAGCTTGAGAGTAACTTTGAATCCTTGTCTCGGTTTTCAGACAATATAGCCCATGAGCTCCGCACCCCAATTGCAACGCTTAGTACACAAACGCAAGTCATGTTAAATAAACCAAGAGACGGCAATGAATACATTGAGCAGCTACATCATCAACATGACACGTTAGAGCATCTATCGGCTATGATTAATAATATGTTGTTACTGGCAAAAACTCAAAAAGGATTAAGCGACTCGCAAGTTAGTAACGTAGATACCGAGAGTCTAATCACAAAGCTGATCGACTACTATGAAATGCTTGCCGAGGATCGTGAGATAACTTTTGTAAAATCGGGTGAATTTGCGACAGTACTAGGTGATGAAGGTTTGCTGCAACGGTTATTTGCTAATCTGCTGTCAAATGCCATCTATTACGCTGCTAGTGCCAGTACTATCACAATATCAGCTACCATAATTACCTCAGGCATCGCCCTTGATGGTCCAAAAGAAGAGGCTCTAGCCTCAAAACAACGATTGTTAAAAATCGTCCTAACTAATCGCTTAGACAAACCACTAAAGCAGAGTGAAGCTGAAAAGCTGTTTGAACGCTTCTATCGTCATGATAAGACAAGCAGTCAACATTTAGGGACAGGACTAGGACTATCTATCGTTCGGGCCATCGCTCATGCCCATAAAGGTAGGGTCACTATCACGATTAAAGATAAATATTACTTTCAAGTCAGTATTGAGCTACCAATTTTTCAATAAAAATGTATGATTTAATATCAAACTGCCACGACTATATCGAAAGCTAGTTTACTGGCGTCAGGTAGTTTCGCCTAACAGATAGCCGTTGGTTCGAATCCGATTACGCCTACCAGATTCGAAGTGCCTCAATCTCAAGACTGGGGCTTTTTTTGTACGTGTAGTTTAAGGGATTTAGCAGAAAACTTGCCTTAGATAACCTTTGAATCACAAAGGTTAGTAACTAAGCTAAAATAAGATAAGTAATGATATAATGACCCGATAATTGATACTCTACGAAAGGTTTATACGATGGCTCGTACCGCTAGCGCATTGCACATTTTAGTCAAACAAAAAGAGTTGGCAGAAGATATTATTGCCAAGCTCAAAAAAGGCGCGGCATTTGATGTGCTGGCCAAACGACACTCAACCTGTCCATCAGGCAAAAAAGGTGGTCATTTAGGTGAGTTCGAAAAAGGTCAAATGGTAGGACCTTTCGATAAAATCTGCTTCAACGGCGAACTTTTCACCCCTCATTTGGTAAAAACCAAATTCGGCTGGCATGTGGTCAAAGTGCTTTACAGAACGTAAGCGTTAGACTGTAAAAACGCAAGTCGCCGCTTCAATGACAAGACGACTGAACCATTCAATTTAGGCTTTTTTCTTAGCAAAAAAGCTTTTCATTAAGTAAAACGGTGCTTTATGTATAACAATTCCTCGACTCGTCTCAATAAATACATCAGCGAAAGTGGGATTTGTTCCAGACGCGACGCTGACCGCTTTGTTGAACAAGGCAATGTATACATCAATGGTAAGCGGGCATCGGTTGGTGATCAAGTGGCTGCTGGAGACGTAGTAAAAGTCAACGGACAGCTGATTGAGCCACGCGAGCCTGATGATTTTATTTTTATTGCCTTAAATAAGCCAGTCGGCATTGTCAGTACCACGGAAAGCTCTGAGAAAAACAACATTGTCGATTTTGTGAGACATTCGGTACGTATTTTCCCGATTGGGCGTTTGGACAAAGACTCTCAAGGATTGATCTTTTTGACCAATAATGGCGATCTGGTCAATAAAGTATTGCGTGCTGGCAATAACCACGAAAAAGAATATCTCGTGACAGTAAATAAGCCAATCACAGATAGTTTTATTGAGGGTATGGCGAGTGGCGTGCCTATGCTGGGCAAAATGACAAAAAAATGTCCCGTTACTAAGGTGGCACCCAACGTCTTTAATATCACGCTCATTCAAGGTTTGAACCGTCAAATCCGCCGCATGTGTGAGCATTTTGGCTATGAGGTCGTCAAGCTTGAGCGTACGCGGATTATGAATGTAAGCCTTAAGGGGCTTCCTGTCGGCGACTGGCGAGACCTGACACCAACAGAGCTATCTACCCTGCTAAAGGCTGTAGAAAAATCCTCGTCGCAAGACAATCATTCGGGCAAAAAATCGCGCAATGCACCACGAAAAAAACCGCGTACTGATGCTCAATCAAAGTCAAAACCCTCTACAAAATCAGCGGGTGCTGCAAAGGGACGTAACAAGTACGCCAAGGATGATGCCAGAAAACCAGCAGGTTCTAAAGGTAGAGATGGGCGTCCTGCCGGTCGTGGTAAGAATGCTGGAGGCAATGGCAAACCTGCTGCAAATGGCAGACGCCCCTCAAAAGGTCGAGGGTCTAAGTGATCTTAGTCACTATTAAATGTAATGACGCTACTACCACGACAACACAATGCTTTGTCATGCTTTAATCGGTGCACGATACGTTTATCTTATCTAAGCGATCCAGATCTTGACCGTCAAAAATAGCGCCTATAGTGGGCGCTATTTTTTAATGCCTTACATATAAATATATACACCGTAATAATCGCTTTTCACTTTGAGCTTTCGTTCTTCGTGAAATGGCTATATTTTTGAGAATAACCCGCCGTTTTTACAATGGTAGATCATGCCCGCCTCTTCTTTATCGTTATTTAATAAAAAATGCTTGAAATTGCTATAACATACCAAGACCGCTTAACAGTAACTGCCCACCAGCGAAAAGCAGCAAGACACCGAAGGCGCGCTTGAGCGTCAAAGCAGGTAAAACATGGGCCAGTTTTGCCCCGACTTTTGCCATCGCAAAACTCGCCACTGAGATGCACAAAAAGCCCGTAATATGGATAAAACCGATCGTCCCTGCCGGCATATTGGCGACGTCTTGACCAAACCAAGCAAACCCTGCCGCGCCAGCCAGCGCAATGGGCAAACCGCAAGCGGCAGAAGTACCAACCGATTGCCGCATCGGCAATCCTGACCAGTTTAAAAAAGGAACGGTCAAGCTGCCACCACCGATACCAAAAATAGATGACGCCAGCCCAATGCCCGTACCCGCGCCAAACTGCACGCCAGCATGCGGTAGCGGCCTATCCAGCTGCTCTTTGTTGGATAAAAACAGCATTTTTAGTGCCATCAGCAGCGCGCCTGCACCGATAATCACTTGTAGCATCTGACCGTCGATCATGTCGGCGACGCCAGCACCGACCAAACTACCAATGACCAAGCCAAGCGCCATATGTCGCCATACTTCCCAGCACACACCGCCGCGCTTATTGTGTGCCATCAGTGAGCTCAGCGACGTCACTGCAATCGTAGCCAAAGACGTACCAATCGCCAAATGCGTGATGACCTCTGGCGGAAAGGCATACACCGTAAAAATCCATACCAGTACGGGTACAATAATCATGCCGCCACCCACACCGAATAAACCCGCACTGAGACCTGCGAACGCCCCAGCAATGACAAACCACACATACAACATCTAACGCCTACCTTTTTGTGATTATCAATCATTAATGAGCATACTGCGCGAAACCACAACGACGACTTATTAAACCCTATCGGTTTCTATCAATCCATGCTTGTAGCCCATCGATATTGCGAAAGTCATCCCAACTTCTACAGGGGATATGCGGTAGCACGTTATTGACCATTTTGGACAACGCACTACCCGGCCCTATTTCTATCACCATACTGGGCTGGTACTCTTCGATGGTCTCTAAGCACAGATACCAGTCTAAAGGGTGATCGATTTGCTGCGATAATATGCGCAGACCTTGCTCACTGTCAGTGTATCTGGTACCGTCAGTGGCACTAATAATCGGTATCCGCATCTTCGGCAGTGTTAAAGGCTGTATATAGCTGGCAAAGGCCTCTGCCGCATCCTTCATCATGACCGTGTGCGAGGGCACCGATACTTTTAGCCGCTGCACATTTTGTGCACCTAAATTTTGCGCAACGGTGGCAGCCTGCTCAAGACACTCGTGATTGCCTGCGATGATGAATTGATCTCGATTAATCTTAATAGACAAATGGGTCTGGCTCTGTGTAAGCAGCTCATCCATTTTACGATCAGGCACGCCTTTAATGGCCATCAGCCCACTCGACGCAGTTATTGCGTTTTGCATGACGCTGGCTCTTCGATGCACTAGATCCAGACCAGTAGTATAAGGGAGCTGACTACTGCAAGCAAAAGCGCTGACTTCACCTAAAGAGTAACCTGCAAATGCCATTGGTGCGGCGATCAGTCGCTGTAGCCGCTGCCAACGATAATACTGCAACGTATAAATAAACGGCTGCGCAATCTGGTTGTCAAACAAGCGCTCTTCAGACGATTGGCTATTATTAGCATAATCCACAGATAATTCAGGCGTTACCGAGCTCAGTAAAGACCGCTCATCAGGCGACATCTGACTCAGCATTTCGTCTAGATGCGCTTGGCTTTGTAGCCCTTGCCCGCTAAATAGAATGATTAAATTCATTTTCCACCTTATATAAGAAGATTGTGACCGCGAGCAAATCGGCGCTGCCACCAGGGCTAAGGTTATGCTGCACAAAATACTGATTGATATGGCTTATTTGCTGTCGCCAATCATGTTGATGCACGCCGCCCGCTTGCAAAAATTGCGTGGCCAAGCGCTGCGCCGCTCTTAAGTCTTCGATGCCACCGCGCCAGACGATATTGGTATCTGATAGCAGTGATATTAGTAGCATCAAAGTCTGCATGCTGGATTTTTCAAAGTCTTGTGTGCGGTACATGGTCTCATAAAGACAAGGCAGTACTTGCGCTTGAATGATTTCAAAGCCATTTGCCACCATTTCAATCGCGCCGGTGATGCCATATTGTTTGAACATTTTTTGCCCATGGCTATTGGGATCTCGTGCTAATCGCGTGTGCAAATCCACCTGCCAGCGCTCAACCAGTTGCGCGCAAATATTGTGAGCGGTTAACGCTATGTCTGCTTGTATACATCGACCGATTGCAGCGCAAACAAAGCCCAAATTAAATATCGCGCCTTTATGAGTGTTGATATTATGGGTGGCCTGCCACATCTTTGCTTCTTGATAGATGCCTTGGTTTTTGATGGCGTCAAATGGGCTGTCGTCATAACCAAACTGGCTCAAGGTGGCAAAATAGCCCTGTAACGATGTGATACTGTCGATGAACGTCTGGTGGTTCATGTCGGTATGGCTACCATTACTTGACGGACAGACCAAACCCGGTTTGTTTTCTAGACTCAATTCATCATATAAGGACTCGCACGCCAAGGCATCAATGTGCTGCCAAATCGCTTGCAGGGAGTGTTGCGGCGTTTGTGTTTGCGCGAATAAAGTGCTCATAGTCATCGGTATTCCATCCTAGTAATATGTCTATATTTTGTAGCTTGATATCATCCAAGGTCTTGACCAACACGGTTGGAATATCAAACATAATGGCGCAGGTCAGCTCGTTAAAAGAGACATCGTCGCATCCATGCAATCGAATCTCTCCGTCGACTTTTAAATCAGCTCGCGTACTTGCCAGTCGAGTGAATGCAGCAATTTCTAATAATATTGGCGCAATATGATCGCTATTGGCAACGATTAATAAATCTAAATCTGAGGTTGGTTTAACAAAGGATAATCCTGTGCAATATTGATTAGCAAAGGAGCCATAGGCATGAACTGTGCACCCTAAACGGGTACAACGCTCAATAAAATGTTGCGTATGCTGTTGTATATCTTTAGGCAATTGCGGAACTAAAGTAGCAAGCGCTAGCGGTGCAGTAACGACTTGCGGAGGGTTAGGTAAGGTCAGTGCCAATCGGTATTTGCAGCCGTCCTCAATATAACTGGTCGCCACTTTAGTGACGTTAGGCACATCTTGTCTACAAACGGTGAGTGGCTGCTGAGAGGCAATCATACTCTCAACCGCCAGCGTCACAGAGGCAGGTAAGGAGAGATTCATACAATCGTATGATTCGTGCGCTTGTAAATAAACCAAATCATGACGCTGCATAGCACTCCCCTTGATAGCTTTTATATTTTGATACTTTTATTAGTAAAGAACATGGCTTTTCTCTATCGATATTAAGCTGTCAATACGGACTCGACAATGTCATTACACAATAAGCGCCCTTCTCTATCTTCTGCTACTTGGCGGCGCTCATCTGTTAGAAAATCATCGGTATGACCCAACTGCGCTTCTAGGGCATTTTCAACCAAATGCGCATCCAGCGTGTTCCAAATCTCATTAACAGCGCCCATAGCATGGTAGTTTTCTACCCCAGGAGCAAAGATAGCAGAGGTCTGTGATAAGGATTTCAGTTTATCCAGCGGTATCTTGGTCACTCGTGACATCGCTTGTAGATCCATCACTTTGACTTGGCTCGACTCTAGTGCAAATGCTTGATTGGCCATCAGACCGTAAGACAAGAAGCCACCACTGACTGCCTCGCCCAAGACAATGGCGAGATTGGGATGACCACGGCGTCTGAGTAAATCGACACAAGACGCCAGATGTGCAAAGGTTCTATTTAGACACAGCAGCTCATCGGCTCGTGAGGAGTCCTGCCCTAGGGTATCGACGATAAATACGACGGGCGTCTGTTGATCTTGGGCGATAACATCTAAAATCTCACCCGCTAGCGTCATGGCGATATATTGGTTCATCGCTGCCGAATTGACCGTACCGATGATTTCAACTTTACCCAGTTTGGTTTCGGCACTGCCGCGTATCATTGAATCATTGATTGTATAGTCAAGGTTGTTAGGAAACAGCGTTTCTAAAACGGTTTGCGTTTGCATGATATTATCCTTTTTTAATGACTCTAATCTGCTCGGCACTGAGCATGGCAATGGATTCAGGATTGTCGATATGCATGGCCTGCCAAATGGGTGTGCTGTCTTTTTGCCCAAACCATTGATCGTACTGCTGCTGCAATCCTGCTTGGCGCTGCTGTAAATATGCCAAATCAAGCGTTATCGCAGGCTCAGCCAGTGCTTCCATAATCCCTTGTTTGATATCATCCACATCATCTTCTACCAAAAAGTCGACATGATCGAGCAGATAACGCGTTTTACCGCCTGTCACGCGCCAGACCAACGCGCGGTCTTTGGAGTCAAACTCTTCAACGCCTTTGATGGTTTCGATAACCTCAGGCCCTGACAGCGCCAAACGCCCTTCTTCTGTCATGATGACGTGTGTACTCAAGCAGGCACAAATACCCATACCGCCAAACGCGCCATTGGTACCGCCGATGACAGTGATAATGGGAATACCGGCATCACGTACCTTGAGCATTGCGCGCATAATCTCAGAGATGGTAATCAGCCCTGCGTTTGCCTCGTGCAGACGGACACCGCCTGAATCGACAAAAAACACCACGGCTTTGGGTCTGTCTTTAATGGCTTTGAGCAAGGTGCCGACGATTTTTGCGCCGTGTATTTCGCCAACTGCCCCGCCCATGAATTTGCCTTCTTGCGCGATCATATATATTGGCGCGTCTTGAATGGTTGCTTGTCCAATAATTACCCCATCATCGAAACTGCCGACAATATCAAGCGAGGCAAGGTTTGGGCTGACAGGGATGCTACCGGGTTTGAGGATCTCTTGAAAACTGCCTTTATCTACGATGCTAGCGATGCGATTGCGCGCCGTCTTTTCGTAAAAACTCTTTTGAATGGTTGCATTATCCATTTAATTCGTCCTCCAAGATGTTGACCGCTTGGCTCAAGCGTAGACTCACTACCGCTGGCGTCGCTCCCATATCATTGATTTTAAATTCCAAACCGCCCACGGCATAACGATCAGAGAAGTCTTGCAAAACCGCTTTCCAAATGTGATCAAAGCCCGTCACGGAGGTATCAATAATAAAGTTACTCTTGTCGCTATCAGCCAGTGGTGACACCAGTACTTCTAAGTTACCAGAACCCACCACACCGCAAATCACTTCTTTTTTGGCGTCTTTAATCGGCTGTGAGTCAAAATTAAAATTCAGTATGTTCATCGTTCTATCCTTATCCTGAGTATTTTTTTACCAGTTTCTAAAGCGGCTGGGCGGTGCGTAGGTGCCATTGGACCATTTCACTAAATCTTTAATGGATTTTGCAGCCAGCAAATCTCTCGTCGCTTTTGAGGCATCGATGCCCATATCTTCTGGTCTTTGGATAATCCCGCGCGCTCTTAACGCTTTGACTTTGTCATGGTCACGCTTCATGCCGACAGGCGTATAACCTGCGACGCCGCGAATCGCTTGCTCGCGCTCCTCTGGTGTGCGACACAGCAGTAAATTGGCGATACCTTCTTCGGTCACGATATGCGTCACATCATCGCCATAGATCATGATCGGTGGCAGATCACTGCCCATTTTTTCTTGTAGCTGCCACGCATCCAGCTCTTCAACAAACACCGAGTCCATATGCTCGCGGTAGGTTTCTACCATTTGTACTACCAGTTTACGGCCTTTGACCACGCGTCCATCGGTGGCTTCTTGTCCTGCTTTGAGATAGGCATAGCTAGAATGTCTGCGGCCATGTGGGTCTGAGCCCATATTGGGTGCGCCGCCAAAACCAGCAATACGGTCGACTGTCGCGGTCGAGCTGTTACCTTGTAAGTCAATCTGTAAGGTTGAGCCGATGAACAAGTCACAGGCATACAAGCCTGCGGTTTGGCTAAAGGCACGGTTGGAGCGCATGCTGCCATCTTTGCCTGTAAAGAAGACATCAGAACGGCTTTCGATATAGTCATCCATTCCTACTTCCGAGCCAAAGCTATGAATACTCTCGACAAAGCCGCTTTCGATGGCTGGAATCATGGTTGGATGCGGATTGAGCGCCCAGTTGGTACACACCTTGCCTTTTAGATTCAGTTCTGCGCCGTAAGTAGGTAATAGCAACTCAATGGCGGCGGTATTAAAGCCAATCCCGTGATTAAGGCGTTTAATCTGGTAAGGCTCGTAAATACCTTTTAGCACCATCATAGCCATGAGTATCTGCACTTCGGTAATCTGAGCAGGGTCGCGGGTAAATAACGGCTCAATATAGTTCGGGCGCGGTGCCACAATGAAAAAATCAACCCAATCTGCAGGGATATCCACGCGTGGCACGCTGTCGACCAACTCATTGACCTGCACAATGACGATGCCGCTTTTAAATGCTGTCGCTTCGACGATCGCTGGGGTGTCTTCCGTGTTTGGCCCTGTATACAAGTTGCCCTCTGCATCCGCAGAATGGGCGGTAATCAAGCAGACATTGGGGGTCAAGTCGATAAAATATCGACCGTATAACTCTAAATAAGTATGAATAGAGCCAATTTGGATTTTTTGCTGCTGAACCAGTTTTGCCAATCTCAAGGCTTGTGGCCCTGCAAAAGAAAAGTCGACTTTACTGGCAATGCCTTTATCAAAAATATCAATATGGCTGGGGAGCGCTAAGACCGACTGCAAGATGTGCAGGTTATTTAATACGTCACTGTTGCACTGCGATAGACATTCAGATAAAAAGTCCGCCTGCTTTTGGTTGTTACCTTCAATACAGATTTTGTCTTCAGGCGCGAGGACGGTTTCTAGCAATTCAATGGCACGATCATTCGGCACCAGCTTTTCTAAGCCTTTGTTTTTGGCAGCATCAAGCTTTTTGTTGCGGCGTATTTTTTGTAAGTTCCATGGTGTTTCTTCGGTATTCGCTTTCATAAGACTTCCTTTATCTAATCATTAAAAGAACGCGTTGACGGTCAAAAAGAATACAGATGGCCCAAGAAGCGCGCCCAGTCCTGTATAAAAAGTCGCCACTAACGCGCCATACGGCACCAGTCTGACGTCCGTGCCTGCCAATCCAGCCGCAACCCCACTGGTCGTCCCTACTAAGCCACCAAAAATCATGGCTGAACGCGGGCTTTTTAGGCGCATGAACTTGGCAAGTAACGGCGTTGAAATCATAAAGAACACAGCTTTGATGAGACCAATCGCAATCGATAAGGCAATAACCTCTGAGCTGGCGCCAACTGCTGTGCCTGTGATCGGACCTACAATATAAGTCATGGCACCTGCGCCAATGGTCGTCATGGACGTTGCATCTCTATAGCCGAGGGTCCATGCTACTGCTGCGCCTACCACAAAGGGAATCACGCAGCCTAATAACAAGGCAATCACGCCGATCTTGCCTGCACTTTTGATTTCTTTGACATCGACCTCAAACGCCGTTGAGGAGATAGCCAAATCCCGCAGCATCGCGCCGCCTAGCAGCGCAAAGCCTGAAAAGATTTCGATATCAGAGATGCCTTTGCTGCCCGTGGTATATAGACCAGCAAAATAAGCGGCAATCAAACCGAGTGTAATCGCAATGGCGGAAGATTGAAGTTTGCCGCGGGTGAGATATTTAGAGAGCATTTGAGAGAACAGCATCACCAGACCCGTGACTGCGAGTGCAGTGACAAAACTGTTTTTGGTGAGCGTCTGTATAATTAAGTCCATTTAATTATTCCTTATCGCGCTAAGATTGGTAGTGTGTGTATTTACAGTGTGTGTGCTTACTGCTTAGATAACGCTACTCCTTAAGACAGCTGATCGAGCGTAGGGGTTTCTTCATCCCATGTGAATGTGTCGTAATCATCGGCCATGTTATTGAGCCAGCGGACAACGATAACGGTCGCGGTCAGCGCGATAATAGAGACAATGGCCGCAACCAAGCCACCTGATAATGCAGCAACGACGTTCTGTCCTGCCGCCATAGCCACAACGATAGGAATATACATTCCTGCCCAGTACAGCACCCCAAATTGGGTCGTTTTGGGTAACAATCCTCGTTTGGCAAGAAATTCCTTACCGACAATCAACAGCACCATAGCGATGGCGACACCACCAATATTAGCGTCGACACCGAGTATTTTTCCCAATAAACCACCCAGATACACACCGAGTAGATAACACATCGACAATAAAGCCGTTCCATATATGATCATAAAAACCTTCCTTGGATATAGTTACAATCGCTTCGATAACCCGTAAGCTTAGAGTGCATACTTGCGACTGGTTTTGGGCCGCTAAGACCTGAGTATTTATCTACGTTCCTGTAAATAATATCGGCCAAAGCCTGTCAAAACCTTGCAAGCACTTCGCATCTGATGCCCACTTGTTTGATATAATCTAATACACTTGGTTTGAAAGTGCAACCAAATTGTATTTATAAAACCAGTTATTGTATACAAAAGGAAAAACCATGAGTTTAATCGATGACTTACCGCTGTCCGTACAAGTAAGCAAAAAAATAGAAGATGACATCATTTATGGACGCTTGCCGCCGGGCACCAAACTTGACGAAGCCACTCTGTGTGAAAAGTACGGCGTATCACGCACGCCTATTCGTGAGGCTTTGAAGCTCTTAGCTTCCGAAGGATTGGTAGAGATAAGACCACGCCGAGGCGCCATCATACCGACGTTAAATATCGTCACCTTATTTGAGATGTTTGAAGTGATGGCTTATCTTGAAGGGATGTGCGGCAGGCTTGCTGCGAGACGGATTAATGAAGAAGAGAAAGTTGAGTTGCTGCAATTACACGATCAGTGCAAGCAGTACTTAGTGGAGGACAACCCAGAGAGCTACTATGAAGCCAATAGAAAATTTCATTTTTTCTTATATCAATTGAGCCATAACAGCTTTTTGGTCGAGCAAGCCAGCAATTTGCACAATCGCTTGCATCCTTACAGACGCTTGCAACTGCGAGTGAATAATCGCATGCAGCATTCGTTTGATGAACATCAGAGCATCGTCGATGCCGTGATTAATGCCAATGAGGATTTGGCGGAGCGTTTGATTAAAGCGCATGTCTCGATTCAAGGTGAGCGCTTCACGGACTTGGTGGCCACTATGAAGCCTGACAATACTTAAGATTTAAGATTTAAAGATTGTCAGATAATCTTTATTTGGGTTAAGACAAGACCCTTTAAGCGATTCAGGACTACATCTATTTCTAGATATAGTCCTGCTATTTTTAATTGATGTGACATCACCATGTCTAAGACTATTTTAATTATTGAGTGCGTTGAATAAGACGAGAAGAGATTTTGCTGACTCCTGACTTCTCGGGTCAATATTGACCACTGGCGCCACGACATTATGATGCATGAGCATCGCTCTTACTTCTTGACCAAGTGCAGCGATGCTAAGCTCATCGCCGTCCTCGCAATGAGTGACTGCAACAATGCATGTGGTTTGGGTTTTTTCAGGGCTAAAAAAAGTGAGCATTTTATCTAGATTTTCATAATCAGGCGTTTCTCCATATTTAATCAAGATAAGCAAACCCCATAGTGACCGATTCACAAACTCCCATAAAAACGAATAACGCTCCTGTCCTGGTACGCCATAAATACCCAACGCCATATCATCGGATAACGTAATCCGACCATAGTCTATACCCACTGTGGTATATTCTTTTCCTATATCGATAGTGGATTTTACCTCTGTACCAAAAGGGCTTATTTCGCTCAAAGTTTGGACTATCTGAGTTTTTCCAGAGCCAACTTCCCCAATAACGGCTAATTTTTGGTAGTCCACTTTTTACCTCATTCCTAGAAATTTTTTAATAGCACCAAAGAAACTACTAGGTTCTTTTTCATGTACTGTTTCTACTTCCTGATTTTGAGACAATTCTGACTCTGTTACGGTTAATATCCCAAGTGTTTCGAATTGATTAAGCGCCTCCACAACCTGATCACGTGTACCAAATCTTTCATCTGCCACTAATTGTTCAAAAGGATAAGGAATTTTAGTTAACTTGACACACAAATCAATAATTGTCTGAGATTGACTAATACTGTTTAAATCAGGCCAAGCCTTTAACCTTAAATTTTTACCTTCATAGTTTTCTGGATGAGGTGTATTTTTCAAATCATAGAATTTTCTGATGCCTATTTTTTGTTGTTCGTTAAAACTGGATAGGTCAATTTCATAGGTTTCTATAAACTGCTCAAATAGTTGACTTTGATCCACTAAATTGAAAACACTAATTTTCCATGTTTTAAAACAGCGCTTAGAGATACGCCTATTGATAAACATACAGGGGTCTGAGTGCCTAGAATCAACTAATATTTTCGATGCTAACTGTTCTACCACCTCGTAGGGTCCTTCAATCACTTGAAAGTAATACCCTTTCCTGTAGCATAGGAATCCTGTTATTTCTGAATTCTTGTTTCTGTTAGAAGCTTTGACGATACCTGACAGTCCAATGGGTAGACAAACACCACTTTTTGTAAGGGGTGCTTTACTGATGTAGGCAACACATTTCATTTCATCCCCCATACTTCTCTAAAATCCTTGAAGAAAACTGACCAACCTAACAATATTTTTCTGCTAACAGACTGATTTTAAAGTAAGTTAGCAGAAAACTATTTTTTATATTATATTTCGATACCATCTTCCACTGACTTCACTTTTCGCCGTGCCAATGCAAGATTGGCCTTGGCTTTATCAAGCACAAGATAGATAAATAAGTCCTCATGATTGGCTGTTGGGCGAATGATATGTATCTGATCCTCAAGGGTGATTAAAATATCTTCAATACCACCGGAAAGTCCTAACGACTTCATTGTTTGAACTTTGGCTTTGACAACCTGAGAATTACCAGCCGCTGCCAGCTCCAAGTCAACACCTCCACCGATAGTCCCTAGTACCATGCCAGACATATAATCCACTATACAACCACCCATAGCACCATCAAGTGTCATTAGCTCTTGCAAAGACGCGTCAATATTTGTCATGTTTTACCTCTCAACTTTAGTTAGAAGGATTATTTGCATAAACAAACTTTGCTAAGCAACTCAGCTTATCAAAGCTTAATTAATACTAACCTTTTTTTTCTAAACATTTAACTACTTTTTTAGTAAAAACTAAAAATTTTTTGAATTGTTAGGTAATGAGGGTGACAAAGAAATAGTAAGTTCTTACTTTTAAATAGACAAGAATAGGCCACCTTAGTATAAAAATAAAGAAGAGATCTGAATAATATAGTCAGTTCAATATAAGAAATTTATTAAATACAACACTTAGCTGATATTCATTTTTCTTTCTCACTATGCGTATCACACGCGACAGGTTAGAAAAAACGAATACCAGCTGAACTATAATGGTTTTGTGCCGACTCTGATATATAGTACCAACTATATGCTGCTGACCATTCTGTCAGGTGACAAAATCGCAGCTAACTCCTCATCACTGAGTAACTTCTCTTGCTTGACCAAATCCGCTACGCCTGACCCACTTAGCAACGCATTTCCTGCGATACGACTGGCGTTTTCGTAACCAATATGTGGTACCAGTGCCGTCACAATACCAATGCTATTTTCGACATGCTGCGCGCAGCGGGCTTCATTGGCAGTAATGCCTTGAATACAGCGCTCATCGAGCATACGAATCGACTTTTCTAACAAACGCGCATTGTTCAGTAAGTTATACACAATCAGCGGCTCCATCGCGTTGAGCTGCAACTGCCCTGCTTCTGCCGCCATAGTAATCGTCATGTCCGTACCCATCACCTGAAAGGCAGCTTGGGTCATGGCCTCAGGAATCACAGGGTTGACTTTGCCCGGCATAATCGACGAGCCAGGTTGCATCGCTGGTAAATTAATCTCGCCCAACCCCGTACGCGGCCCACTCGATAGTAAGCGCAAATCGTTGCTCAATTTAGACAACTTAATGGCTAGGCGTTTGAGCACACTAGAGAAAGTAATAAAGGCACCCATATCGGCACTAGCGGCGATCAAATCTTCAGCAAGTGTCACTGGCAGACCACTGATATCCGCGAGCTCACTAATCGCTAAGCTGGCGTAACCTTTGGGCGCATTGATGCCCGTACCAATCGCCGTACCGCCCAAGTTCAATTCACATAACTGTAGACAAGCCTGTTCGATTCGCGCCGTCTCACTGCCTAAATCACTGGCGAAGGCATTAAACTCTTGCCCTAGCGTCATCGGTACCGCGTCTTGCAATTGAGTACGACCCATTTTTAGAATGCCGCTAAACTCTTTTCCTTTGGTAGCTAAGCTATTTTGTAGCTTGATGATAGCCTCTTGCAGTGGTTTTGCCGCAAACACCATCGCCAAACGTGCCGCGCTCGGATAGACATCATTGGTCGACTGCGAGCGATTGACATCATTATTGGGATGTAAATGGCTATATTGACCGTACTCAAACCCCATCTTTTTTAAGCCAATATTGGCAATCACTTCATTGGCATTCATATTGGTTGACGTGCCCGCCCCGCCTTGGATGAGATCAACAATAAACTGCTCATGATGCTCGCCTTGTATCAGATCGGTACATGCATCAGTAATGGCGCTGAGCTTCTCTTGACTGAGTAGACCGTGTTGATAGTTGGCTTTGGCAGCAGCGGCTTTTACCATCGCCAGTGCTTTGATTAAATCAGGAAAATGACTGATTGACATACCGGTAATATCAAAATTTTGCGCGGCGCGTTGCGTTTGAATACCATATAAGGCTGTTGCAGGAACGGCTTGCTCCCCTAATAAGTCCTTTTCAATGCGAGTATGGGCTTTATTATCGATAAGGTTATCTGTATGTGTCATATTTTTATGGCTTCTTAAAGTATGGAAGGTTGAAGCAGTAGACAGACAATACTTTATTATTTAGGTGCATTGTCTTAGTGCTACTAAAGATTAGCGCCATCGTAACCGAGAATTTAGCACAAGAAAAACGCAAATATTTCGTTCTCAGCCCCAAAAATTTTGATGCTTGATAAAAAATACGATAGATAAGGTTGTTCTATAAAAAAGAATAAGCGCTTTGAAGGTAGGTTTTTTGGAAAAAATTTATGTGACAGGAAGGATTTTATGAGAATTTTTTATAATAAGTTTGACTGATTGAGACAATGGATTAATCGCTAACTATAAGTGCCATAAGTAAGCACCTAGCTTCAGTGAGACAAGCTAGGGTTTATAAGACTCTTGACTCACTTACAGCCCCAATGCTTGCTTTAAGGCATTGATTTGTGGCTGCTGACGATCCGTATAACGATATGCCAGCACAACCTCGCGCACCAAACTGTTATCCCCTAAATGATGAATTTGGACGGGCGGCGTACTTCTAATCCATAGTCCTGCATAAGGAATCAACGCCACGCCTAAACCCGACTTCACCATCCGAACAATGGCATCAAGGTCATTGATCTCCATGATCGTATTGACCTTAATGTCTTGTTGTTTAAAGAATTTATTTAACTTCGCACCCGCTGAAGACTGTAAGGTGTAATGAATAAAAGGATGTTGCTCAAGCGTCTGCCTGAGGCTATGAAACGGCCATTTTTTGGGGCTAATGAGCACGTAAGGCTCGGTCATAATAGACTGGGTGACGATGTCTTTTGGCAAAGCAAATGCTGGCTGTATCGTAATCGCCGCATCTATCTCCCCGACTTCTAGTTTCTCAAATAACTCTATAGCACGCCCGGGGACAATTTCTGTCTGCATTAATGGAGCAAGTAACGTAATCGCCTTTAGCGCCTCTGGTAAAATACCCACTTGCACGGAGTTGATCGAGCCAATCCTAAGCTGCCCATAATAGCTGGCAATATCGGTATCTGAAGACAGCTGCATTGTGGAGTAAAGCGCCAAAATCTCTTTGGCGATTGGTAATACGCGCGTGCCTTGCGGATTGAGCGTAATGGCACGAGCAGAGCGAGTGAATAACGACAACCCTAAGTTGTCTTCTAAAGTTTTGATTTGAGCGCTGACTGCAGACTGAGTCAAGTTGATATGCCGAGCTGCTGCGGCAAAACTATCTAACTCGCAAACGGCGACAAAGGTTTTAAGCTCTCTTATCATTGATATCACCACACTTATAAGTTATGCCTGACATTTGAATACGGTTTAATTTATCTCAAAGTGGCTAGTATCTCTTCATTAAAAATAAACCATTGCATCAGTACCGTGACTCTCAAGGTCTACTGATTGACCTTTGTTTGCTCCTCTGCTAGATTTTAAGACGATACGTAATGTATCATTATTAAAAAATTGCAACGAATAGACAATAATGTCTGCCTCACTGACTCTCACAGTATTTTTTGATCATTGTATTAGTTGCATTTCGTTCATGCTAAGGATAGCTCTTATGAACAACCGTTCACCATATTTTTTTCATTACTCGATATTTCTCAAGTATCAATCTGGCAGAAAGCACTGATACTTAAGGGCATCATCCTACCACTTAAATAAAAAATAATAAAAACAGTCCATAGAATTTTATTGGACAGTAAACCACCTAAATCCTATTTATAAGAAACGATCCGCTTCACAAAATATAGTTCACCGCCTATTTTTCCATGGAAGGAAATCAAAATCATGAGTATTTTTGCCATTTTGTTGTCTTTGTCACTGTTGATGTATTTTGCCTATAGAGGCGTGAGCGTCTTAGTTTTAGCGCCCTTACTTGCTATTTTAGCCGTTGTGTTAAGCGGACAAAGTAACCAAACAATGGGCATCTATACTGAAGTATTTATGCAAGGTCTTGGCGGGTTTGCTGTCAAATACTTTCCCCTATTTATCTTGGGGGCTATTTTTGGCAAATTGATGGAAGACTCTGGTTACGCCTATAGCATCGCACACAATATAGTCGATAAACTGGGCGAGAAACATGCTCTATTGGCTGTGGTATTGGCTTGTTCAATCTTAACTTATGGCGGCGTGTCCGCCTTTGTGGTGACGTTTGCCATCTATCCTATCGCAGCTGCTTTGTTTAAGCAGACCAATATCCCAAAAAGACTGATACCTGGCGCGATTTGTATTGGTGCTCTGACCTTAACGATGACCGCATTGCCCGGCTCTCCTTCCATTCATAATGTCATTCCCATGCCTTATTTTGAGACGGATGCCTTTGCAGCGCCTGGGCTAGGGATTATTGCCTCGATCGTTATGTTGGGTGGCGGTATGTTATGGATGAATCGCCAATTACGACTTGCAAGTGCTAATAATGAAGGCTACGGCAACCATACATTGAATGAAAAAACGCCGCATTCAGGCATGGATATTCCTAATTTTTGGCTTGCACTACTCCCCATTATTATTGTGATCGTGGGCAACTATGCCTTTTCAAAAATGATCATACCGTTATGGAACAACAGCTACTTGGCTGATGAAAAATTTGGTGGCGTCGCGCTAAGCTCAGTGATTGGTATTTGGGCGATTATTTTGTCATTATTTTTGGCTTGTGTTTTTGTAGTTATTCTAAACTTTAAGAAAATAGACAATGTGGCAGACAGTTTGAACAAGGGTGCGATGGGATCCTTGTTGCCTATTTTCAATACTGCCTCAGAGGTGGGTTACGGTTCTGTTATTGCTACCCTTGCAGGTTTTGAGATTATCAAACAATCTCTGATGGCCATTTCTCCTGGCAATCCACTCATATCAGAAGCCATCATGATTAACGTTTTGGCCGGTATTACAGGATCAGCCTCTGGTGGCCTTGGCATCGCGTTAGAAATCATGGGCGCAAACTATATGCAATTGGCTCAGCAATATAATATTGACCCAGAATTGATGCACCGTATTGCTTCTCTCGCGTCAGGTGGTCTAGATTCGCTCCCACATAACGGCGCCATCATCACCATGCTCACTATTTGTGGTTTGACCCATAGAGAGTCGTATAAGGATATATTTGCTGTCGCTGTGATCACTCCTTTGATTGCTCTCATTCTAGTCATCATACTCGGTACGCTATTCGGTTCTTTTTAAGTGGGGTTTTCTTCATCAGAATTTTTTAGAAACGTTATTGCCTATTCTTAACGCACTAGAAAATTACTGGTTGTTATAGTGATGTAATGATAGAAGGTCTAGGATGGTTAGCAGATGTCATTGCTAAAAAATTCGATTATAGTAGATATTCCTTATAATAACTGCTACTTACAGTAGCTACTAATAGCATTCATCTAAATAGACTGAGGGATTAAATCATGAAAACATTAGGATTATGTATTGCCGCAGGACTGGGCTTAAGCGCTTGTGCGAGCGGTGGAACGATGGGTAACACCAACGCAAACAACATAGTGACCGAGTACCCTATTGAGACTGCCATGCTCAATATCTATACCAAACAACGTAGTGAGAATTTGGTTGCCACTATCGGCAATCAAACGGCCTCAGCAGATATTCAAGTCACGCCTAAAGGCAATATGGTCTTCAATAATAAAAAGGTACAAGGTACTGAGATCAACACAATCAATAAAGTGAACAATCAAATCACTAACCAGTCGGTCGCTATCAATTATTTCACCTTGAACCCTCTGGTATTTCACGGTTTTACAGACAGCACAGGCAAATATTCGGTCTCAAACCAAACGACCACTATCCCAAAAATGGCGACGGTGGGCGCCTCAAACAAATTGATTACTGAAAATGTCTATAGCGATAGCAGCATGCGCAAAAAAATAGGAACCTATAACCAAAACTGGTCTCTAACGCGAGACAGCAATCAGACTGCTTGGTTCTGTATCGAAACCTCAGACAATATGCTTGCTGGTGGCACCTCTGAGGGCAGCTCAAAAGAATGCTACAAAATCAATGCCAAAGGCGACATACTTGCGAGCAAAGTCACTATCGCACCGCCAGCTGGTAATGGCGGGCAGACGATAACGTTTAACAGCAAGTAAGCTGCTCAATGATAAATAAGCCATTTCTTTAATCGGTCATTCATAGATTCTAGATTCGAAATAAAAATAAAACCGATATAAAAAAGGAGCCGAGTCATCGGCTCCTTTTTTATAGCTTATTGAGCATAACTTAACCACCGCCCTCGCTAATGGTTAAATAGCCAATGGTTAAATGATATTGACCTCATAACTGAACTTTTCTGCCAATCCATAAGACTCTCTATATTCGATAGGGTCCCCTTCTAGATTTTTAGCAACGCGGCATACTTTCACTAAATTTTCTTGCTTGGTATTGTCCAGATAAGGGTCTATATGATTAGAGATAAAAAACAGCATTTCTACAGCAGATGAGACAAACTGACCGCACTTTTTGTAATAAAAAGGATAAAGAAGATTTTCAAAGTCTTCAGGTTCAAGACCGATAAAATCTTGGTAACGGCTCTCGGGCAACCAAATTCTTTCACTCAAAATGACTCTGTCTTCGACAATGCGCACACGCTCTATATAAATCAAACCTTCCTTTTCATGAATGTTCAATTCCTTGTTGATTGCCTCAACAGGCTCTATTAATATGACCTTTTTGATGACGCCAGTCGGTATGACATAAGAAGCATCTTTATCACGGTATTTGAAAAACCTTAATAACGAGCCCTCAAAGTTTGGCCTTTTTAAAAAAGTACCTCGGCCTTGCTGTTTTACTAATACGCCGTCATCCACTAACTTTTCGACCGCTTTGCGTACGGTGCCCACCGATACTTGGTACTTATCTGCAAACTCCTGTTCTGTCGGTAAGGGGGTTTGTTCATCCCACTTATTTTCTGTCAGTAACGTTTGAATATGCCACCGCACTTGCTCGTACCGTGGCATGTTAAATTTTTTAAAATTATCCATAATTTTTTTCACCACAACAGGAAGATGTTATTAATACGCCCACTCTTTCTAAGCCCAATCATGCTCACAAGAGATTAGAATATCTCTGACACTCTATCTTAAGCCCTTACCAAACTCTATACACATCTCATCGATATTAAAATCTATCTAGATTTTTTGGTCAATCTCACCTAATTAACGGCTCCTTTTTTGCTATTATTCTATTGAGTTATATACACTTAAAAAGCTGATAAGATTTGCTGGCTTAAAAAGCTGTTTGTCAACATTATCACAATGCTCTTTAATCTAAAACATATATATGTATGTAGAATTTAGATGTCATACAGTCAATACCAAGGAGCGAATATGACCCTATATCTTATAGCGGCCATAGTAATTTCTATTGCATTGGGTTACACCACTAAAATCAATATTGGCTTGTTTGCGATTGTGTTCTCATACCTTATCGGCTGTTTTGGTATGCAGCTAAGCGCTTATGAGGTTATTAAGCTATGGCCTCTGAAGATTTTCTTTGTGATTTTTGCCGTGACGCTCTTCTATAATTTTTCCTTAGCGAATGGCGCATTAGAAAAACTGTGTGAGCATTTAATATACAAGTGTCGACATTTTCCAGCGTTTTTGCCGCTAGCTATTTTCTTTGCTGCGACAATTGTAGCAGCTTTAGGAGCCGGTTATTACACGGTTCTTGCCACGATGGCACCGATGATTTTGTTGTTATCCAAACGAACCAATTTAAACATTATTATTGCCACCTTGTCTGTGAACTATGGAGCGCTTGCGGGTGCCAATTTTATTACCTCACAGAGTGGCGTCATTTTCAGAGAGCTTATGAGCGGTGCTGGTGTGGCCAATGACAATACCTTTACATATGGTTTGGGTATATTTGCCGCGACCTTTTTGATGCCTGTGGTTTTATTAGGCACTTATAGTTTTATTAATGCTAAGACCAGTAAAATAGCCATTCAGACTATTGTGCCACAGCCGTTTGATAGCAATCAGAAAAAGTCCATCATGCTGATTTTCATCATGATGGCGACAGTACTTATTGTACCCATCTCAAATTTACTCATACCGAACGTAGACGCCATTGAGTTTTTGAACGCTCGGATTGATATTGGTTTTATCGCTATTTTCTTCGCTTTGATGAGCTTATTTTTGAAGCTGGGTGATGAAAAAACCGTGATTGCTTTGATACCGTGGAATACGCTTATTATGATTTGCGGCGTAGGTATGTTGATTAGCCTTGGTGTGGAAGTAGGCGTTATTTATGAGCTGACAGAGTGGCTCAGTACCAACGTTCCTATTTGGATGATACCATTTTTGGTGTTTATTATTAGTGCAATTATGTCGATATTTGCCAGTACGCTTGGCGTCGTTGCACCGACTTTATTTCCGATGGTACCTGCCTTGGCTGTAGCTTCTGGTTTGAGTCCTTTTTTCTTATTTATCTGTATTGTCATCGGTGCCCAAAGCTCATCTATTTCTCCTTTTTCGTCAGGAGGCAGTCTCATACTAGGGGCTGCTCAAGTGCATATAGATAAGAACAAGCTGTTGCATACTCTGCTGTTCAAGGCAGTACCTCTAGATATCGTCGTTGGTCTGATAGCAATTTTCTTTATCCAAATGATGTTCTAATTTTTATTGAAAAAAGACAGCAATAGGGATCATATGTGTGTCATTGCATACGATCCAGACAAATGGCAACAAACAAATCACGGTAAAAGACGTATTCATTCAGCAAAACACTCCTAGAATGCGTCTATTTTTATGTCTGTCAGATGGTGTGTCTGGTCAAAATACAGCATAATCTTTGTCGCTCACCTCATCTATCCTGCCCCTATTATCAAGCTGACCGCTTTAAAATCAAAATCATCTTTATACCCATTGACGATATGTGCTATTTACGACAAACCATAACCTTTTGTTATTGTTGATATTATAAAATTTCATCTGAAAACCCAAACTGGTTTCTTTTTTATTTCATATTGAAATTGCCATTTGTGCGACTCGTCAGATGGCTAATACTGCTACTTGGAAAAAATTCATACATACATACATATGTTTCTTGTTATTTCTAAATTATTCTGTTACTTTTGCAAAGTGAACAAAAAGACTACTGTTGTAAAGGTTGGTAACATTATTGGTCTGCTTCCAACTTTTTGTATAGTCGCCTCTTCCTTTCAATCAAAATTTTATTGATTTTTACTGAAAAAATACACACAAGGAGTGTCGTGTGAAAAAACTATCCTATCTAGCGCTTGGTCTATCTGTACTTACCTTGACAGCTTGTAACAATGCTAACGAAACTGCGAGCGCAGGTGCAGATGAGTTTGCAGGTCCTTCACGTCCAGAATGTATCGCCCCAGCAAAACCAGGCGGCGGCTTTGATTTGACTTGTAAGCTTGCTCAGTCAGGTCTAAGAGACACCGGTATATTGACAGACCCAATGCGCGTCACTTATATGCCAGGCGGCGTAGGTGCTGTTGCATATAACAAAATTGTCGCCAATGACCGCAGCAACGAAGACGCTATTATCGCGTTCTCAACGGGATCAATCCTGAACTTATCACAAGGTAAATTTGGTAAATTCACCGAAAAAGACGTGAAATGGCTAGCAGCCGTTGGTACCGATTATGGTGCTATCGCTGTCAATGCGGACTCGCCAATCAAAGATCTAGCAGGATTGGTCGCTGAACTTAAATCAAATCCAAAAGCAATCAGTTTCGCCGCTGGTGGTAGTGTTGGTGGTCAGGACTGGATGCAAACTGCTATTTTGGCTAAAGCCGTTGGCGTCAGCCCAAGCGACATGACTTATGTTGCGATGGAAGGCGGCGGTGAGGCAATTACGGCAGTAATGGGCAACCATGTCACTGTTGTGAGTGCTGGTATCGCTGAGATCATGCCACAAGCTACTGCTGGCAAATTACGTGTATTAGCTGTATTTGCAGATGAAAGACTGGGTGGCTCTATGGCTGATATCCCTACTGCAGTCGAGCAAGGCTATGATGTGACTTGGCCTGTCGTTCGTGGTTACTACATGGGTCCAGATGTTAGCCCTGCCGCTTACGACTGGTGGAAAGCCTCATTTGATAAAATGCTTGCTGATCCAAAATTTGCCGAATTGCGTGAACAACAAGAGTTATTACCATTCTCTATGACTGGCGATGAGCTTGAGCAGTATGTCTATAAGCGTACTGGTGAGCTACGTGAGTTGTCTGCTGAGTACGGTCTTGTTGATGCTGCCGCACAGTAGCATTACTAAGACCATATCCCCTTAATGATTGAATACTAAATTGTTTAGTATTCATCGAAGGTTGAAAGATGAGACATCTCTCAACCTTTTTATTTAAAATTTAAGGAATACCTCTATGACGATGGAACGTGCGTTCTCCGGATTAATGGGACTATTTAGCTTATTTTTGGTCTACTTAGCTATTGGTTATGTTGCTCCCATTGCTTATGATCCTATCGGCCCTCGGCCCTATCCTATTTTAATTTTCTCACTGATGGCACTTTTGACCTTGGTTATCGCCTTTCGTCCAGCACGATTTACCAAAGTCATTGATTTAGGCTATAACAAGGTCGTGCTTAGAAATCTGGTTCTGTGTGTCAGTGCATTATTGATTTATAGTTTGATTTTTGAGCCTTTAGGTTTTGTTGTTGCTACCACCCTGATGTGTTTTGCGGTTGGTCTACTGTTTGCAGGCAACCCTGTTAAAAGCCTTATCTTTTCAGTTGTGATCAGTATCGCCCTGTATGTCTTATTTGACATGGCTTTGGACGTCATTCTGCCACTTGGAATATTATCAGGAATAATGGGATAGCTATTATGGAAACTTTTGATTTTTTAATGCACGGTTTCGGCGTAGCGATGTTGCCCAAAAACTTACTGATAGCGCTTATCGGTGCTTTTATTGGTACGATTGTGGGTATGCTGCCTGGCCTTGGCCCGATTAATGGTGTGGCAATCCTACTACCATTTGCTTTTGCCCTTGGTCTGCCACCAGAGAGTGCGCTGATCTTACTGGCGGCTGTTTATCTTGGTTGTGAATATGGCGGTCGTATTTCTGCCATTCTACTCAACGTGCCAGGGTCTGCTGCGGCGGTGATGACCTCGTTGGATGGTAATCCGCTTGCGACACAAGGCAAAGCCGGCATCGCCTTATCCATCTCTGCGGTCGCCTCCTTTATTGGCTCGACGATTGCGACCATCGGCGTGGTGCTATTTGCACCTCTACTGGCTAAATGGGCGGTGTCTTTTGGCCCTGCTGAATACTTTGTATTGATGGTATTCGCGATTTGCTGCTTGAGTGGTTTGGTCGGTGATCAACCGATTAAGACCGCAGTATCAGCCTTGATTGGCTTAGGTCTAGCGACTGTCGGCGTCGATGCAGTGACGGGTATTTATCGCTATACTTTCGATTCCGTCAATCTATCTGATGGTATCCAATTCACAACGATCGTTATTGGTTTCTTTAGTGTCAGTGAAATCTTGATTTTGCTCGAAAGAACCAGTACGGGTGGTAAAATAGTCGCGCAAGGTAAGCGTAGCTTGTTCAACCTAAAAGAGTTTCTCTTCACCATCGGTGCTATGTTGCGTAGTGGTGCAATGGGTTTCTTCGTTGGTATCCTACCGGGTGCAGGTGCGACGATTGCCAGTGCAATGACCTATGCCAGTGAACGTAAAATTGCTGGTGATGATGGCAAATTTGGTGAAGGTGATCTTCGTGGCCTAGCATCACCAGAAGCGGCTAATAACGCATCAGCGTGTGGCTCATTTGTACCGATGTTGACCTTAGGTGTCCCAGGTTCTGGTACGACAGCGGTTATGATGGGCGCGTTGACGTTGTACAATATCACGCCAGGTCCACAGCTATTTACTGAGCAGCCAGATATCGTTTGGGGTCTTATTGCCTCATTGTTCATCTGTAACGTTATCTTGCTTGTCATGAACATCCCGTTGGTTGGTTTCTTCTCTAAGCTATTGAATGTACCAAACTATATTTTGATCCCATCAATCGCTGCTATTAGCTTCGTTGGTGTCTACTCTATCAACAGTACAACGTTTGATATGGTGTTCATGGTAGGACTTGGTATCTTTGGTTATTTCTTACGTAAACTGCACTTCCCTCTATCCGCCCTTATCCTAGGCTATGTACTAGGTGAGCTTATGGAGTCTAACCTACGTCGTGCGCTCTCTATCTCTCAAGGTGAGATGTCTATCCTGTGGAGCAGCCCAATCACCGTATCATTATGGGGTCTGGTCGTGGTCATGATATTCATGCCAATCATTCGTAAAACGTATCGTAAACGCTTTAAGAAGACTGCTGCATAAGTTTTTGTCAGTTCGTCTCTAAATGTCTCTCCGGCGGTGGTTATACTCAGGTATGGCCACCGTTTTTTTAGAGATACTTTTACCCTACTTTCAATAGTTATTAGGGACAAGCCTTTAACACTCCTCACTTTTTTTGTCAGCTGTCCAACATTAGCAAAACATCACTACTTGATGTCACTCATGAAATAGGATTTTATAGTGCCCCTTGTTTTAGATTTGTTGCAAACCATTCCAACGTGGCACTTAGTAGGATTATTTAGTGCTGGTATGATCGCTTTTATTATCTCTACGATATCTGGTGGTGGCGGTGCGATGCTGCTGATACCAGTCACTTCTTCGATGATAGGGACTGCGGTTGCGCCACCTGTGATCAACGTGGCTACCTTTATGAGTAATGCCTCGCGGCTCTATTTATTTTGGCATGATATTGATTGGTCATTGACCAAATACTATGTACCAAGCGCTATCGTAGGAGCGTGGTTGGCGGCATTGGTCTTTAATCGTTTGGATGCAGGTTGGATTCAGTTATTGGTAGGTGCATTTCTAGTCTCTACTATTTTCCAATACAAGTTCGGTAAAGTAAGTAAAACGTTTGACATGCCAAAAGTAGGTTTTGTACCTGTGGGCTTTTTCATTGCCTTTATGAGCACGTTGGTGGGTGGCCTAGGTCCCATTCTTAACCCTTTTTATATGAACGCAGGTCTAGAAAAAGAGAATCTGATTGCGACCAAAACGGCGAATTCTTTTTTTGTCGGTATTGTACAAGTCGTCAGCTATGCCTTTTTTGGCATACTCACTGTCAAAATCTGTGTGTATGGTCTGGTATTAGGACTGGGTGCCGTTATTGGCAACGTCATTGGCAAACGCTTTTTGGCTGGCATCAGTATTAGTCAGTTTAGAATAATGCTGCTGATACTAATGGTGATTAGTGGTTTAATAATGATCATAAGAAACATACACGTATTGTTTTAATAAGCCCATCACTCGATACCGTAATTATGTCACGCAAATTCTTATAAATACGGGTATTTATTCTTTATTAAAGATAATGCTCAATCATATGCTGACCTGATATAGCATCTTAATCAGAATACTTTACATCATCATGCGCCAGCCTCTAAACTTGGCAAAGAAACCCTTCAATCTTTCAGAAAAGTTAAAAGTCTCAGCTTCTGGTACTTCTTCAACATGATGACGAGTTGCTAATATCGGCTGCTGTACCAGTCTTTCATGATGCTCAAACGCGCGGTCCAGACTGATACTCATAATAGAGAAGTTGGTAGGACGTGGCAGACAGCGATACACCTGCCCTTTATTGATGAGATCAATCACCATGTGAGCGTCTTTAAATTCAGTCAACATCAGCACCATCAGATCGGGCTGGATATTTTTTAGGGCGTAGACAATAGGAGTAATATTTTCTTCGTTGAGCGTCGCATCCGTGATGGTGACACCAAACTTCTTTTTTTGTAGTAACTTCGCAGCCTGCTCGAGGTTGCTTGCCCAGCTCACTGTATAAGTACTTTTAAACTGATTTTTTATTTCTTGATAAATACTCTCATCATCATCCAATACCAGTATATTCCTTTTGCTACTAGCATTCATAAAACTCTGAGATTCATCACCTTGCTTCATATTTTGGGCAATATTTTGCGTTTGCTGAGCAATCTCTGTGGCTTTATTTACGATCTTTTTGAGCTCATCATTTTGCCAAGGCTTGGTGATATAACGGTAAATCTCTCCGTCATTGACCGAGTCAATCACCGCATTGAGATCCGCATAGCCTGTTAACAAGATACGAATGGTATTGGGTGACGCTTCTTTAATATCACGCAAGACTTCCGTCCCTTGCTTATCAGGCATACGTTGGTCACTGATGACCACTTGTACATCGTGCTCGCTGACATATTTCATAAGCTCAGTGGCATCCGTGGTGACAAACACGTCGTGTGACTGGCGAAAATGCATTTTTAGACTGCGTAAAATGCGCGGCTCATCATCGATAAAGGCAATTTTTGGTTTTTGCATGAGGCTCTCTTTAGGTGAGTGGTGAGAAGTCTCTCAACCTTCAAATAAGGCTTTGGAGGGTTTATTTTCATAAGTTTTTGACTGTATTGGCAGCATAATGGTGAAAGTCGTACCCTCGCCGACGATTGAGCTCGCTGCAATACTGCCGCCATGCTGCTCCATAATTTGCGTGCTGATCGCCAGCCCTAAACCCGTCCCATCGCCTGCTTTTTTGGTGGTAAAAAACGGCTCAAAGATACGCTCTAAAGCCTGCTCGTTGATACCGATACCATTATCTGTGACCTGCACCACTACCTGCGACTGCGTCTCATCGACAGCTGATGTGATATGCAATTCGCCTTTTTGATCAGGCGCTATGGCTTGAGCGGCATTATTGAATAAATTTAATAGCACTTGATTGATTTGCGAGGGGTTACATTGAGTCAGCGGCAGTGTCGCTAGGTTGGTCGTAATATCTAGGGTTTTGAGGTTGTTGCGCGCCATGACCAGCGAGGTATTGATACAGTCATTGATATCGACGTCTTTTACTTTTGATTCATCAATTCTAGAAAAGTCCCGCAAACTTACCACCAACTCAGCTATCTGATCGACCCCGTACAAGCTGTCTTTGATCAAATCGGCCAAGTCCTCACTGACTTCATCTTCTTTGATCTCTTCACAGCATTGTAGAGTTTGAGCCGTCAATTGTGCTACTTGCGCTTGGTCAGCATTGGAGTCTTTTAGCGCCTGCAATAGCTGGTCAGTCTGGCTGATCAGCTCATCGAAACGCGTCAAGTTATCACCGACCAGTTCGATATTACTGCGCACATAACCCAGTGGTGTGTTGACCTCGTGCGCCACGCCTGCCACCATTTGACCCAAGGTTGCCATTTTTTCAGAGCGCACTAATTGTACTTGTGAGGCTTTTAGCTCATCCATCGCTTGCTGTAGATCTTGGGTACGGGCAGCAACTTGTTTTTCTAGATGGACGTTGATTTCGGCAAGCGCGCCTTCGTTTTCGACCACACGATCAATCAGTTGGTTAGTCTGCTCACTGATGATTTGAATTTCGCTCACGCTTGAGCTGGGCAGCTTATGTGCGAGCAATTTTTGATATTGTTTTTGTTCAATCAAAGCGCCCATCTCAGCCACCAAAAGCGACATACGTTGTAATGGAAGAGTAAAATACTGACGGAACACCCATGCCGTTAATAATAAAATAGGGATAAAGCCCAGTAGCATGGCTTGAATCAGCTGGTTCGATAGAGCATTTGCAACACTGAGCAGATCACTATTGGGTTTTACAATCACCATTTTCCAATAAGTGAATGGCATGCGAAAGACAAAGGCGGTGGCTGGCTGCTGTAAGACAAAATCATTGGGGACGTCGATGGTATCGACCAAATGACTGTCGACTAAATTGAAAGTTTGATCGATATTTAACAAAAGCAACGCTGAGAGTAGCTCGGATTCTTGCTCACTTATTTTGCCCAGATTGGTCGTACTCAAAATACTACGCGCCGCCAAGGTAAAACGGCTTTCATCTTTGGCAGTGGCGTCCTCAATCAGCGTATCGTTAATGCGACCCAAACTGTCCGCGATAGGCGCAAAACTCGAATTGATAGCCGCCAACTGACTGGCGTTCATCATCTCGCCTTGTGGATTGTTGGCCGTTGTTTGAGTGACGAGCGACTGCTCAGGAAAGGTCAAAAATCGATTGTCCAAGTCAACCAAAAAGACATAGCCACCTATTTTCTCTTGCCACCTCTTCATGGCGGCATCAAGATTGTCCAATAATAAGTTAAAACTCACCACGCCATCAAACGCTTGATTAGTACTGTTGTACAATGCTTTAGCACAAGTCATCATCGGCTGATTGCTCGTGGGATCGATGTATGCCCGACTCCAGACACAATGATCATGATTGGCGTACAACGCTGGAATATACCACCAGTCTCGATAATAAGCATTGGGCGTTTGACTTACTTGGTCATAGCGCGTCACTGACTGCATGCTGCCTGACTCATCGCGCGCCCATACAAACGACTGACGCTCTTGACCTTGGGCATACATATTTGGGTCAAACCACACCCCGCCACCCACAATTCGTTGATCCATTTGTTGCATGAGATTGCCAAAGGTTTCTTGGTAAAGTGCATCCTCTTTAGGTAGACCGCCTGCCATCGTACTGCTTGCTTTTGCCAGCCCATCGACATGGTTGATACTCACCATGATACTGTTGATGACTTCGTTGCCTGTTTCAACCACAGTCTCTGAAGTCATCTCCATAATGCGCGGCTTACCTTGGGTCTCAATGACCAAGTACACCATGAGGATAATCAGCAAAAAAGCCAACGCTAAAATAATCAGCATACGGGTAGAGATACTACCAAGCCTGCCAGCAACGCTCATACACACACCTTTTATCTACGCATCAACTGCTATCAATGAATCGCTTAATGGATATCAATCTCTGTGACACACAACAACTATTTATAATGGGCATAAGAATACGGCCGAGTTGTGAACATATGATGACAAAGAAGATACTGGTTAATAAAAGTTGGACTATTGAAAAAGGCTTGTAAAAACGGGGAAGGAAAGATTGCACGATAGGATTTTTAGATATGAATTCAAAAAACGCAGGGCATCAAAAGATGCGCTGCGTTTTTGAATTCATTTTTTTAGAGAATGCGGGTTCTAAACGGTAGATAAGGCATCGTTATCACCAAAGTGTCTTTTACTTATAAATATATAATGTCCTTAATGGTAATACTCATCTAACGCTGCCCATATGTAATCACTCCTCAAACGATGGGTCAGTACGGCGTAGCTTTCTTAATAAGGCAGGCCATGAGATATCACCATTCGCTCCTCTGGTCACCTGCTTCGATGCCGCTTGAATACCAGCCAATATTTGTGCTGGTATCGGCGTCAATGCGCTGCCACCGCTTTGCGCCTTGATTTGAATCTCGCAGGCGTTTTGTAAAATATACATATATAAGAACGCATTTGCCACAGTATCCGCACAGGTAAGCAGACCGTGATTGCGCAAGATCATAAAGTTAGCATCGCCTAAATCAGCAACCAAACGAACCTTTTCTTCTGGGTTAAGCGCAACGCCCTCGTAATCGTGATATGCCAAGTTAGATAAAGGAAATAATGACTGCTGCGAGATGGGTAGTAGGCCTTGTTCTTGCGCCGAGACCGCTACGCCATCGCTAGTATGCAGATGAATCACGCAGTGCGCATCATCACGGGCTTCGTGTACGGCACTATGAATGATAAATCCTGCTGGATTGACATTGAACGATGATGGCGAGACCTTTTCGCCCGCTTTGTTGACTTTGACTAGGCTGGAGGCGGTGATCTCTTCAAATAGCATGCCATAAGGATTGATTAAAAACTCATCTTCCGTCCCTGGTACGCGGGCTGAGATATGGGTAAACACCAGATCATCCCAGCCATAGGACGCAACCAAGCGATAACAAGCAGCAAGATTTACTCGCATCTGCCACTCTTGTTCGCTCATATTATGGTGTACACTCGATGTTGAATCAGTTTGTGTGGTCGTTTTTATCGCTGTTTGCATTGTATAGTCCTTTACAGTTGTAGATAGTCCGAATAATTACTCTACACCATTCTTCAAACCCAAATCTGTCAAAAACATGACACTTATGAATATCAATCATCATTTAAATAACGACCCTTGGTTTGCTGACTTGCCAGCCGAAGTCCAGACACAGCTGGCACATAGTGCTGTGTTAAAAACGTATCAAAAAAGCCAAATGATTCATGCGATTGGTGACAACGATGATGCGGCGCTGCACTTGGTTTTGGCAGGGACGATCAGAGTCTGCAATGTGAGCGCTAGCGGCAATGCCATGACTCTCGCTCACCTATCTAGTGGCGAATGGTTTGGTGAGATATCTATCATAGATGATAATCCTCGCACCCACGATGCATGGACAATTAATAAGGTTACGTTGATTTCTATCCCTAGAAAGGTGGTGATTCAAACGGCGCAACAGTATCCAATTTTATACAAGCACCTCGCGCTCATCACTTGTGCGCGTATTCGTAGAGCCTTTGATTGGATTGATGATGCCACCTCACTCAATACATCGGCGCGACTGGCGAGCATGCTCATTGGACTCATCGGTACTTATGGTAAGCAAGTGAATGGCGATATCAAAATAGACTTACGCTTATCGCAAGAAGAACTAGGCTTTATGCTCGGTACCACCCGACAAACCATCAATAAAATCATTCAGTCTTGGCAAAAACAGGAATTCATAGATATGCACTATGGTTTTATTACTATAAAGAATCAGTCTGAGTTAAAAGCAATCATGAATCCTGAATAATTTGAATATCTATAAAATCTTCCCATAAAATTTTATATAAACCACTCAACACCTCGCAAACTAGCATCAGCATCAGCATCAAAGCTGCCACCTTAACATCTTCTTAACAGCACACTTGTTATGGTAAGGAATGACGTTTCCTACCATTCTGTTGAGAAGTATTTATATGTCAATATCTCAAACCGCCAAAATCGATGCGCCTAAAACCAGTAAAAAAAACAGCTATCTGAGTAAGCTCTACGATCATGAGGTAAATCTCAGTTATCTTATTATCATTGTTGCCTTATATTTGGTGGCGACTGCCAATGTTGGCTTTTTTGAGCAGGTGCTAGATGTCTATCCATTTAGCAAAAACGTCGGCTTTATACTGTCTATTACTGGCTTGTTGTTTGGACTGATGTGGCTGGTATTACAGCTGCTTTGCTATCGTCCGATTGCCAAACCAATATTGATTGCGCTACTGATCACTGCTGCCATCTGTGGTTATTTTACCGATGCTTACGGGACGATATTTGACAGCAACATGCTGATCAATAGTCTGGAGACCGATCAAGCAGAGGCGATGGGATTGTTTGCCCCTAGCATGGTCATTCAGGTGCTGTTACTGGGCGTGTTACCAGCATTTATTATTAGCAAAATTCGTCTAAAACGCTTTACTTGGCAACGCAGCATTCTACAAAAGACAGCCACCTTGATATTGTCTATCGCAGTCATCGCGGCGTGTCTTTTACCCTTTGGTGACCAGTACGCCAGCTTTTTTCGTCAGCATAAAGAGGTGCGCTCTTATGCCAACCCAATCACACCTATTTACTCTACAATTAAACTTGGCGAAAATTATGTCAATGAGCTGCGGCGTCCTGACACTTTCACGCTACATGCGACAGATGCAAAGCGCGTAGCCCCTACCAGTAGCACTACAAAACCCAGACTGATGGTGTTCGTCGTTGGTGAAACCGCTCGAGCGGATCACTTTGGTTTAAATGGCTATGCGCGTAACACCACGCCGCTACTCTCAAAACAGTCCAACCTTTATAGTTTTAAAGATGCCGTCTCTTGTGGCACTTCGACTGCCTACTCAGTGCCCTGCATGTTCAGTTATGCAAATCGGGAAAATTATGATATCGATACCGCCAAGTACAATGAAAACGTACTCGATACGCTCAGCAAGCAAGGGGTCAATGTCGTGTGGCGAGACAACAACTCTAGCTCTAAAGGTGTGGCTGATCGTGTCACTTTTGAGGACTACAAAACGGCTGATACCAATCCGAACTGCGATGTTGAATGCCGAGATATTGGTATGCTTGATGGTTTTGATAAACTGGTTAAGTCAGGCAGCTCACCGAAAGAGACGCCTAAAGACACGCTTATTTTGTTACACCAAATGGGCAACCATGGCCCCGCTTATTACCAGCGCTACCCTAAAGAATTTGAAACGTACAAACCTGTCTGTATGACCAATGAGCTGTCAAAATGTGATACCCAGTCTGTGATCAATGGCTATGACAATGCGATTCTGTACACCGACTACTTTTTGAATAACGTGATCGATACCCTAAAAACTTACGAACAAGATTATGATGTAGTCATGGTTTATATGAGCGATCATGGCGAGAGTCTTGGTGAAAATAATATTTATTTGCATGGTCTGCCCTATAAGTTTGCCCCGGATACTCAAAAGCACGTGCCCGCAGTCATTTGGTCACCAGACAGCAATAACATCGATGCGGATAGTATCTCTAGTATGAGCAGTCAGCCCGTGTCACATGATTTTATTACGCCGACGTTGCTTAGCTTTTTTGGCATCACGACTGATGCGGTCAAAGGCGCGCCAACCTTTTTTAAAGTGAATAACTAAATCCATTTTTATATTGCTCCATCCTTTAAGCCATCACTATCTTTTAGGTAGCCACTATTTTTTAGGTCAACACCATGTATAAGATACTCGTTATTGAAGACAACCCCGATATCGTGGCCAATATTTATGCGTTTTTTGAGCCAAAAGGCTTTGAGCTGGACAACGCACATAATGGCTACAGTGGGCTAACGCTCGCCGCAAACAATCATTATGACGTGATATTGCTCGATGTCATGCTACCAGGTATGGATGGCACCAAGCTGTGTAAGAAACTCAGAGAAGAATTGCATGACAAAACGCCTGTCCTCATGCTCACTGCTCGCGATACGATTTTGGATAAAGTAGCAGGCTTTGATAGCGGCGCTGATGATTATTTGGTCAAGCCATTTTCTTTGATTGAGCTAGAGTGCCGTATCAAAGCACTTATACGTCGTCATGAGGACGATCATTTTGTACACAGTATCGCTGTGGGCGCGCTATCGCTAAATAATAGTGAACATACTATTATGCGCGAAGGAAAGTCGATTAAGCTCACCCCAACTGGATTTAAGATATTACATATCCTAATGAGTGCCGCACCGCGAGTCGTCAGCAAGACAGAACTTGAAGAAAAAGTATGGGGTCTGGATATACCCAGCAGTGATGCGCTACGTACTCATGTGCATAGCGTGCGGGCGCAGGTTGACAAGCCCTTTGACAAAACCATGGTAGTGACAGTGCCTGGTGTGGGTTACCAAATTATCGATCCCAATAAATCAGAAAACGCGGTAGTATAACTGAGAGAGCAGCACCTTATACGGTCTACCATCGCTCATTATATCAACCGCCCCATTCTATTAAGTACCTCTTTACTATGTTTAATATAGACTCGATAGCCAATAAGTTTCGCTTGTCCTACTTTATATTCGCGCTGTTGCTATGCGGGGCTTTTGTCAGTATTTTTCTATACGCGGAAAGTAGAATAGAACAGGAATTGGTCAAGGGTCGGCTGTTGCAGCAGCTTGATATCAGTCAAGAAAAGTATGGCGATCGCTCTATTTATACCGCTAATCCAGGTATCACAATTTACCGCTACGACAATGCACCTGCCAACCTGCAAACAACAGCAACGGCAACGGTGCAAGAGAAGTCTGTCACTATAGACGGTGAGTCTGGCAAAACCCACGGCAACCTTCATTTTTTCGCCTATCAACAAGGCAATCAGACTTATATTTTGACGTACTTGGAAGGGGTGGAAATGGTGATGAGCCACTACCCTGTTTTAGAAATCTTCGAAAACTTAGAAGATATTTTTGCGGATACACTAAGAGTGGCAGTCATTTTGAGTTTGCTTATTGCCGCTATATTCTCTCATTTGTCCTCCAAACAAATCATCAAGCCGCTATTGGATCTAAAACAAGCCGTCGAAACAGATCATAAAAACCTAACGGAACTCACACATATGCCATCTGAGGTTGGGGTGTTGGCACGTGCTATTGATGAAAAAAACCATAAGCTAGAGCAATATCTCAAGCGCGAGCAACTGTTTACCGGTGACGTCAGTCATGAGCTGCGCACGCCATTGACCATTATCATGGGTGCCTCTGAGGTATTAGCCTCACAGTTAGCAGCAGACAGCTACCTGAACGAATTTACCAATCGTATCAGTAATACAGCCCGTGAGACCTCCGAGATTATCACCGCCCTGCTCTTGCTCTCGCGTGCCCCTGAAAAACTCGATGCGCCGCAAACATCCATCAATAGCATTGCCTTAGCCGAAGTGCAGCGATTGACCTATTTGCTACGCTACAAGACCGTCACGTGTCAGGTAGTCGCTGAGCAAAAATACAGTGCCTATGTGCGCCCTGAGCTATTAAAAATGGCATTGGGCAATTTGATAAAAAATGCGTTTCAGTATACCGACGATGGCGAAGTGACCATCACTATCGATGACGAAAAAATCACGGTTACTGATACGGGTCTGGGTATTCCTGAGGTGATGATGCCTTTATTATATGAACGGTTTGAGCGATTGACTCATGACTATAAAGACGAGGGTACAGGCACAGCCTTGTCATCGGAGCATGATATCAATCACAAGGTTGAAGGCTCAGGTTTGGGGCTGAGTATCGTACAACGCATCATGTCTCATATGGGCTGGCAGCTGACCCATCAAGCCAATCATTCAGGCGGCAGCACTTTTAGTATTTATTACAAGTAGCACATGTAATAGCGCCAAAAAATCTCATCTAAAAATACGCTCTTCCCTATTTAATGTTTATTACCACGTATCCCAGCCTCTTTATAGTCTCTTAACACTTTCTTAATCTCTCTCGTCTTATACTCAAGCGATATCGACTTTGCCTGACTGTTTGTTTGGTCATGCAAAGCCGAGCGCGTACCTTGATATTAATAGACCATTAAGAATTCTATATGAATAAAATTACTCCTATTAATCTTGAAGACAAGACAGCCAGTCACGGCCCTATCGAGCAGGCAGCGCATCACAGTGCGCTCACACCTGATAGCTTTGCAGAGAGCGCCAAAGGTAAAACGGGCTTTTACCGAATTATAAAAGCTACTGGCTACTCACTCGATGGCTTTAAGGCAGCTTATAAATTTGAGGCGGCTTTTCGACAAGTCGTGTGGCTCAATGTTGCCCTACTTGCCGCTGTCATTATGATGCCTTTTACGCTTGGTATAAAAATGACACTGGTGCTCGCGTCTTTTTTGTCTTTGATTGTTGAGCTGCTTAACACCGGTATCGAAGCTTGCGTCGATCATACGTCGACCGCCAAGCATCCACTCGCAAAGATAGCAAAAGATGTCGGCTCTGCTGCACAATTTTTGTCGTTGTTTCTATTAACCGTCCTATGGTTAATGGCACTGTCTGTCTTTTTATAGCAGCATGCTGAAAGCTATCACCACTTAATATACGTTATCAGGTGTATCCATGACTTTAGAAAACCACTCAATGGCTTGGGGCTGGCTAAAATTACTGTGCGTGACCATCATTGCCACATTGATTTTTGAGCATAGCCAGTTGGACATACGCATCAGTGAGCTTTTTTATAGCAATGGACACTGGCTACTAGAAAAGGGCGCGCAGCCTTATGCGTTTATCTTTTATGATTTGCCCAAAGCCCTATTAATTCTACTGGCGGTCTACCTCATAGCAGTGTTAATCATAAAGTATCGACAGCCTTTGCCTGACGCCGCCTCGCAACATCGCCGTAAATTTGATAGATTTTTGCCTCCTTTACCAATTCGGGAGATCGGCTATCTACTGATTATAATCGCGATTGTACCGGCTAGCATTGCCACGCTCAAAGGTGTCACCCATGTGAGCTGCCCAAATGACTTGGTCATTTTTAACGGTGATCTGCCCTACCTTAACCTGTGTCAAAACATCGTAGCAGCTACGCCCGCCAGATGCTTCCCAGCGGCTCACGCCAGCGCAGGGTTTTCCTTATATGGATTGGCTTTTTTGCCGACGTTAAAAAAATATCGCTATCAAATATTTACCACAGTCACGGTCTTAGGATGGACAATGGGGCTGTATAAGATGCTGTTTGGCGATCATTTCTTTAGTCATACTTTGGTCTCGATGCTGCTATCACTGACGATAGCATATGCGCTTGCCACCCTTTTCTTCAAACACTCGATAACGAATAAAACTAAAAATACCGACAATCATAAAAACCGTGCTGACATGAAACTGTCTAATACTGAGACACCCAATATTTAGAATCAATATTGAGATATGAATGTTTAGATACGATTACCTTCAATGCCAAAGTCACCAAAATCAATCAAGACGAGACTGGCGTCACTGTTGATTATGTCGATAGCAATAGCCCTGACGGTGCTACCAAAACCGTGCGCGCGGATTGGTGCATTTGCAATATTCCTTTATCCATACTGACTCAAATTGATATCAATGTATCCGCTCCGATGAAAAAAGCGATGGCAGCCGTCCCTTATGATAGCTCTTACAAAGTGGGTTTGGAGTTTAAGCGGCGGTTCTGGTAAGAGGATGAGTGGATCCATGGCGGTATCACCTATACTGATCTGCCGATCACCCAAATCTCCTATCCGTCACAAGATATGTTTAGCACAGGCTCAGGTGTACTGCTTGGCGCTTACGGATTTGGCGAAACCTCGTACAAATTTAACTCATTAACACCCAAAGAGCGCATCAACGCGGCGCTCGCCTATGGCAAACAGATTCATCCGCAATATACCAAAGAGTTCCGCTCGGGCACCTCGGTTGCATGGCACCGTATTCCTTGGTCGCTTGGCTGTTATGGTATCTGGAGCGAGTCCAGTCGTGAGCAGTATTACGACACACTTTGCGAGATTGACCACCGTATCGTACTGGCAGGTGAGCATTGCTCTCACATTCCTGCGTGGCAAGAAGTTGCAATCCTACCTAGAATGGATGCCGCCAAACGCTTGCATCAAAAGGCCAATAAACTTGGGTAGCAGTGTCTTTAAGTAGGGCGTGTTGAACATTCATAATTTGAGCCAGATATAAGCACAAGCAAGAGCGACCGTATTTTCATAACTCTGCTTGAGCTTATCAAATCTGGTGGCAACCGCCCTATACTGCTTTAGCTTAGCGA
>Ga0208016_100067_pt1 | contig 65938 bp, 72 predicted proteins | sample 28_taG_FD_184102 | JGI IMG/M metagenome (GOLD analysis project Ga0208016, IMG submission 184102) | Marine viral communities from Cariaco Basin, Caribbean Sea - 28_WHOI_OMZ (SPAdes) (version 2) | ecosystem: Environmental > Aquatic > Marine > Oceanic | place: Caribbean Sea: Cariaco Basin...
CATTCATAGTACGATTAGTTATGTGTCGCCTTTTGAGTTTGAGAGACGATACTATGATAGTCTTTGTGAGTCAGACAAAGCTGCCTGACTCAAGCAATCCACTCTCCGATATAGTCGGGGCGGTTCAGTTTGTCTGAAACTGGATTGGTTGAAGACGCAGGTTCACTTTTCCAGTTTGCGCGTTATTATGCATCACAACTAACTGTTGCAGAAGCTAAAGACTTGGTAGATTTCGGTCTCTGTCGTTTTGAGAGGTACATCGATTCAGCATATGCAGACGGGGCATGGAAGGATGAGTTTTTATTACCTACCAGCATAGAGCAAGCAATAGTTAATTATATCTATGCAAACTTGGGGTCCCCTTTTGTAGAGGAGCGCTGGCGAGCTGTACATGCAGTAATACGATTATATCAATTGAAATGTTATGAGGAAATAGACTTACTGATGGACTGTCTATCTAACGGTGTGTTAGATATTTTCATTCCACCAGCCTATGACTTTTATGCATTACATGCAAAATTATATTTACTAGTTGCTCTAACTCGCTGTGTTCATATTAGTGCAACTCCTTTACTAAAACACAAAGAAGAGTTTGTCGCCATAGCCCTTGATGACAGCAAAGGCATTCTATTTCAGTATTATGCCAAACAAATATGCTTGCAAATTTATGGAAGTATCCCCAACAGTTTTGATGAATCCACTTTTAATCATATTAATCAAATAGCTGTTTCTCAAATCTCCGCTATTACTGGTGAAGAATATAGCTATTCTGCCGATTCACCTTGGCATCAAAACCAAAATTTCAATGACTTACCTGAATTCTATTTTGGATATGACTTTGATAAATCGTGGCTTCCACCGCTCGGTAGAGTATTTGGAATTTCATTAAAACAAATAAAAGACGTAGCAAAGGATGTTTTATTTAATGAATGGGGTATGGTGCTTGATGGCAAGTGGATAAACGATAGCAGGAAAAATCTGTGGAAAAAGCTAAACAGCCATTCACGTCAGTATGATATGCATGGTAGAGATGGTAGTTATCCGGATATTGATAGTTATAGTTTTTATATCTCTTATCATTTGATGTTTGCGGTAGCTTCAAAATTGATTAAAGCTATGCCAGTTGTTCAGGTCAGCTATCACGAAAAATCATCTTGGTTAGAGTGGTTAGATAGGCATTTATTACTAGATGATAATCTCAAATTGTTATCAGAAAACAGAGATTACATGCCTATCGAGAGAAGAGACTGGGTGCTTGAAAATGCTAATAAAGAATGGCAATGGCAAATAAAAGAGAATGATTTTATTGATTTGCTGGTTAGCACTCAAGGTAATAGCACTTGGTTGAATGTAGAAGGTGAATGGGAAGAGGTTGAAAATAGTAGAATCGAACGGGTCTCATTCAAAAGTATATTAGTACCCAATCGTTTCAGTCAGTCCTTATTAAACACGACTATCAATCACGAGAACTATGTCCACGAATGCTTCCTTTATGACTTTTGCTCGATTGATAATGAACATGACGACAAAGTGTTTATAGCAGTAAAACTACTTGAGTTAGATGAGGAAAGGTACGGTGTTGGCTCTATGGATCCGTTTCTTGGTGGTGTCAGAAGGATACAGCAATTTAAACTACATTCCTCTATTAAAGAGGTAATTCATTGTACTTATAGCAATGATATGAAAGACTGGCAACTTGATGATAGGGTATGTTTACAAAGCAGATGTTGGAGCGAAGATAAGCCAAGTCATAATGACGATTATATGAGGAATGGTAATCAGGCATTAGCGTCCCTAGATTTATTAACTCTAATATGTAAGAAAATGAATGTAGAAATTGCTATTCAAGTGAATATCAAAAGAACATATAAAGACTCATATAATATTCGGAGCAAAGACGATGACATTGGATATATCCCACCCTATAGCAAAACCTTCTTCTTATCTGCAGATGGAAAGCTTAGAGACGCAACAAAGCGTTATCAACTTAGGTAAGCGATTAATTAATAATTTTAAAGACGATGAAGTTGACGAAATAACAGCATGGATGTGTAACTATATTGCTGAAAAAATATTATTAGCTGAACAAACTGATAATGAGGATACTAAGCAAGAGTGCTTTGACACTATACTTAAACTTTGGGAAAGACATTCTTCATTTCCTGATGGTAAACGCCCATTTGAAAATCTTGAGCCCGTTTTAGAAACATTGAATTCGCTAAATCCTAGTAATCAAAATAATAGATACTTATCTAACCCATTTGCCCAGTTATCTTCAGGTAAGGATGGAAACGATTTGAATAGTTGGCTTAAGATGACGAAGGTTTTAGATAAGAATGCACGTATTCTTATCTATTTTTGTATTAATCAAGCTATCAAAGAAACTATAGATGAAGATACCAAGAATTGGCTCACTGAAATAAGCCAGCTTTTAGAAGACCCTGTTATCAAATTTAAGTTTCTTTATCCAGATGAAGATGAGTCGATAACAAACCAAGATAAAATAGAGTCTTTGAGAGGTAAGCTTGCAACTATGAAAGAGTTTAAATCATTAAGTGAAAGTATTATGGGGGCTATTGAGGATGAAATATCTGACTTGGAAAAGAACCAATCAGTCACGAACCTTTGAAATTGTAGGCCATACCATTTTGTATTCAAACTAAAAAAATGATTACGGATGAACTGATAGGACGTTTTTATTTTTTATCTCGAACTGAGTTTGATTCTTAAATTTTAAGCTACTGAACTTGTCAATAAGCATAAATTATAGGGCTCCGTTACCACAACCAATTTTCAACAACCTTGGTCACAAAATGGTCACCGTTTGGTCACCGAGTACTTGGTCACCGATTTTCAAAAGGTAGAGTACATGCATGCAAACTTATCGTGATTATATCATTAGAGAGTGGACAGCCTCTTAAGAGTTGATGAATATATAACTACTAACCCTTATAAATAAATACTTCAAAGAAATTTTCAGACATAAAAAAGCCTCAAACAATATAATGCTTGAGGTGATATTTGAACAAAACTTAAGCTATAAATAGTGGTGCGCTCGGCGGGAATCGAACCCACGACCCTCGGCTTCGGAGACCGATACTCTATCCAACTGAGCTACGAGCGCATATGATAACGATATGTCTGACTGTCACGCTTAGATGCGCATGATAACCAGCATAATATGCCTAGAAATAAAGACCGCTTAGTCTAACAAATAAAACGCATAAAGCCAATAAATGACAGTCGTGATTGAGGTTTTTTAAGAAAAAACAGCCAAGTCATTAAACAAGCATGGCAATTTACCTGCCTTTTCCCTTATAATGTTGGGGAGAATTCATATTTATAATCACCGATTGCAAGTGCGCTGGCACGCGGGATGGCTGTCTGCTATTGAGGACTTAGAGGTCGTCAAAGGAGGACAGACAGAATGTCCGAGCTGTGCTAGTCCTTGTATACGTAAATAAGAGAACGTGACGAATGAGAAAAGTAGTTATGTTATCGGCAGCTGCCATTCTAGGAATCGCTAGTATCGCGGTGAGCCAAGCTGAAGATATTGTCGACACGCCTGTAACTGTGACTGACGTCGCAGAAGGCCAAGAAGTCGTAGAAGAGGCGCCGCAAACGCTAGGTGGTGAGCCTCAAGCTGCTGCAGATACCACAGATGGCGCTGCACCTGCTGATGGTGCCGCTCCAGCAGAAGGCGAAGAGACCGCCGCTGCAGCGCCTGCCGCTGACGAAGAGCCGATTCCGCAAGATACGCCGCAAGTAAAAAAGCTGATTGCTTTGTATCCTAATCTGATTGCCCGTATTCAGCCTGTTGCAACTGTATGCTTCGAAGACGATGAAGTGTGTGACGTAACAGCACGCTCATCTGGCCCATCTGCTGGTGACGGTCCTCGTGATGGTAAAGCAGTATACAATGCGGTATGCCATACTTGTCACGCCGCTGGTTTGTTAGGTTCACCTATCTTCGGTGATGCTGGCGCTTGGGGACCACGTATCGCGAAAGGTAAAGATACGCTATATACCCATGCTATCAACGGTTTCAATGCGATGCCTGCTAAAGGCGGCGCGGACATCCCTGATGAAGAAGTCCAAAACGCTGTAGACTATATGGTTGCAGAAGCCAGCTAGTTTTTGCTAATGGCTTTGATGGCTTTTACAGCAGTTATCGATGAGGCGCCTATTTCAGTAATGAGATAGGCGCTTTTTTATGATGAGTATTATTAATACGGTACTTCAAATATAAAGCAGTTGAAATTTGCGATTAGTAGCCTCACTTTATGAGATTACACCGTTTCTTCTAGATAGTAGAGCGTGTTGAACATTTTTATATGGCATAGGCCATTATGATAATGACAGTCGAATGTTCAACACGGCCTATTATTCTAAAATCGTGTTTTATACAAATTGATAAAAAATAAGAGGTCTTCATGTCTGATGTACCAGCACTTTCTATCCAAGGCTTATCCAAAACCTATGACAATGGGTTTTCGGCGTTAAAAGGGGTTGATTTAACCGTACCACAAGGTGGGTTCTTTGCACTGCTTGGCCCAAATGGCGCAGGTAAGTCCACCATGATTGGCATTATCAGTTCACTATTTAAGCCAACCACGGGTAGTGTCCATATTTTTGGGACAGATCTATTAGAGAACCCTTCGATTGCCAAACAGTACCTTGGAGTAGTACCACAAGAATTCAATTTCAACATGTTTGAAAAAGTCGAAGATATTTTGATTACACAAGCAGGTTACTTTGGTATTCCAGCAAAAGAAGCCAAGCCAAGAGCAAAAAGACTGCTGACAGCATTGGGGCTTTGGGATAAGCGTGACAGCAAATCACGCGAGTTGTCTGGCGGTATGAAACGTCGTCTGATGATTGCCCGAGCGTTGATTCATAAGCCAAAATTATTGATTCTCGATGAGCCAACCGCTGGTGTTGATATTGAGCTGCGCCGTTCGATGTGGGAATTTATGCAGCAGATCAATATCGAAGAAAACACCACGATTATTTTGACCACCCATTATCTGGAAGAAGCCGAGCAGTTGTGTAAACGCATTGCGATCTTGGATCACGGTGAGATTCGTATCAATACAGAAATGAAAGATTTATTGGCGCAGTTATCTGTAGAGACGTTTGTCTTTGATCTAGAGACGCCGCTCACCGAGCAATTGGCTTTGACCGGAGTGACAGATATCTCACAGCCAGATGAGCAGACGCTAGAAGTTACCCTGACAGAAGGCGAGTCATTAAATGGTGTCTTTGATCAGTTATCCGATAAAGGCATCAAAGTCGGCAGTATGCGTAATAAAGCCAACCGTCTAGAAGAGTTGTTTATGCGCTTGGTCGACAAAAATATTGAAAGTGCAGACAGCATGAAGGAGGCGGGATTATGAGCCAAGATCTGATCGATCATAATAAAACGATGTCACTGAGTAAAAAGTGGATTGCGTTTCGTACGATATGGTTCAAAGAAGTGCGCCGTATTCTGCGTATTTGGCCGCAGACGCTATTACCGCCAGTGATTACGATGAGTTTGTACTTTGTCATCTTTGGTAAGATGATTGGCTCGCGCGTGGGTGAGATGGGCGGTGTGCCCTACATGCAGTTTATCGTACCAGGTTTGATCATGATGTCGATCATTACCAACAGTTACTCGAACGTGGTTTCGAGCTTTTTTAGTGCCAAATTCACGTCTAGTATTGAAGAGCTTTTGGTCTCGCCCGTCTCCAAACATGCGATTTTGATGGGTTATATCAGCGGTGGGATTTTCCGTGGACTCGCCATCGGTGTCATTGTTTCGATTGTCGCGCTATTCTTTACTGACCTTGGTATCGAGCATTTATTTGTCACTGTATTTACGGTACTTGGTACGTCTATTTTGTTCTCGCTCGGCGGTTTTATCAATGCAGTGTTTGCGCGCTCATTTGATGATATCTCTATCATTCCAAGCTTTGTATTGACCCCGCTGACCTATTTAGGTGGCGTGTTTTATTCAATGGAAAACTTATCTCCATTTTGGCAAAACATCTCGCTATTGAATCCTATTGTCTATATGGTCAACTCGTTCCGTTACGGTATCTTGGGTTATTCTGATGTCAATGTCTGGTATTCAATGGCAGCGATTTTTGTGTTCTGTGCGATATTTTATACCATTGCTTATCGCTTGCTCAGTAATGGCTCACGCGTGCGCTTGTAGTTTGCTTTATCGTCTGAACTGCTGATTATCAGTAGTTTGACGCCTTGTCTTTTTTCTTACTCAATTTGGTCGCATTATTTTTCGGATAGGTGTGTAGGTCTTGGTAATTTCTTTTGTGATAAAAGGAAGCACCAGTCTTATCATACCTATCCGTTTTTTTAATAAAATGATACTTGTTACGTAAATGCAGGGGTTGCTTAGCAGAAAGATAAGCTATTAATTGCGAATAGTCCTCATTAGCATTATACTTCTCATTTTTTAAGATAAAAGGTAGCCTCAGGTTACCTTGGTAATTGAGACACTAAATGACCCAATCAGTCAGCGAACAAATCATTCGACAGCAACGTCGCATAGAATCGAAACGCCGATTGGTGTTGTTGGCACTTGCGGTAGCGTGTGTCGTGGGTCTGGTACTGGATGTGATGACGGGCCCTTCAATGCTGCCGATGGGAGAGGTGATTAGCTCGCTACTGCAGCTAAGCGGTGTAGATGATACTTCGCATACCATCGTTTATGATTTGCGCCTGCCTATTGCGTTCATGGCCTTGCTAGTAGGGGCGTCGCTCGGTGCCGGTGGTGCTGAGATGCAGACACTACTCAATAATCCGATGGCAAGTCCTTATACGTTAGGGCTTGCGGCAGCAGCAGGATTTGGCGCCTCCCTAGTCATTGCGTTTGGTAGTTTTGGTTTGCCACTACAATATGCTGTGCCTATTGGGGCGTTTTCGATGACGATGATCGCCTCTGCGGTGCTGTTTTTGTTTGCGTCATTGCGACAGTTTGCGGCTGCTACACTGATATTAGTGGGTATCGCTCTGTTATTTATTTTTCAGTCACTATTGTCATTGGTGCAATTTACCGCATCAGCTGAGGTCTCCCAGCAAATTTTATTTTGGCTATTCGGTAGCTTAACCAAATCTACTTGGTCCAATGTGTCGGTGGTCGCTGTCGTCAGTGGCATTTGCATTGCTCTCTTGATGCGCGACAATTGGAAATTAACCGCGCTAAGATTGGGCGAACAGAGGGCATCAGCACTTGGTGTCAATATCACGCACCTGCGTATTAAAACCTTGATTTTAGTGGCGATGATGACGGCAACAGCGATTAGCTTTGTTGGGGTGATTGGCTTTATCGGTTTGGTGGCACCGCACGTAGCACGGTTGCTCGTTGGTGAAGACCAACGTTACTTTTTGCCCGCGACCATGCTCGCAGGCGCAGCGTTTTTATCATTCTCATCGGTGCTATCGAAAGTGATTGTCCCAGGCGCATTGTTTCCGGTTGGGATTGTCACGTCGTTTGTGGGTGTACCCTTTTTATTCTGGATTATTTGGACTAAGCGATGAAAAACTGGATTTGCGGGACAGTGGCAGTAGGTTTAATGTTATCAACGTTAACTGCTCATGCAGAAATCAAAACCATCAACGATGTGCTAGGACGCGACGTTCAAGTCGATGTGCCTGCCAAGCGTGTGGTATTAGGGTTCTATTATCCTGATTATATTGCAGCGACAGGCTCGGAAAAATTTGGGCAGGTTGTGGGTATTTCACGAGAGTTTTGGGAAGATTTTAATCCCGGTAGTTGGGAATTATATAGCGAAAAATTACCAAATCTAAATAGCATTGGCGATATTGGCAATATCGATAGAGGCACATTTTCTTTCGAAAAAACCTTGGCAATGAAGCCCGATGTGGTGGTGTTAGCAAAATGGCAATATGACACCCTAAAGGCCGAAATGCCGCGTTTTGAAGCGGCAAACATTCCGGTTGTCGTGGTTGATTATAATGACCAAACGGTAAAAAACCATGTCAAAAGCACCGAGATTTTTGGACAATTGGCAGGTAGTGAGCAACGCGCTGACCAAGCGGCGCAAGAATATGCTGACGGCATCGCAGACATCCAAAAACGCGTACAAGCCGCAGCGCTACCTAAGCCCAAAATCTATATGGAGTTTGGGGATAAAGGCCCACAGGAGCATAGCTTCACCTTTGGTAAAAATATGTGGGGCGCAATTGCAGACACGGTAGGTGGTGATAATATCAGTAGACCCTTCATCGAAGATTGGGGCATCATTAACCCAGAACAAGTTTTGGTGAGTAAACCTGACGTTATTATGATCTCAGGCACCGAAGTGGGTATGAAGCAGCCCAATGCGATGGCAATGGGAATTGATATCCCAACTGATGAAGCCCAGCGTCGCCTAAAAGGCTTTACCACCCGTAGTGGTTGGGAGAATCTGCCCGCAGTGAAGAACAATCGTGTGTATGGCATTTATCACACGACGTCGCGCTCGTTGTCTGATTTGGCAGCCGCACAATTTATGGCAAAAGCGTTATATCCTACAGCATTTGCTGATGTCGACCCTGAAAAAACATACATGGATTTTCACGAAAAGTATTTGCCAGTCAAGCCTAACGGTACGTTTTTCATCCAGCTAGACTGTGGAGCAAGTATTTGTGACGACAATGCTAACGTCCAAGCAAAAGATCAGGACAACGCATCAACCGCTGCGACCCAAGCCGATTCTGCTGCCAATATGTCTGAAAACGCCACTGAAAATGTGTCGTGGTTTACTAAGCTTGTGAATTGGTTCAGCAGTTTATTTGCTTAAGTAGAGACATGCCCTGATTTTTGACAATTTAATAGAAGAAGTCCGCTATGCTCAAACTTAATCGTTTAACTATCCAATATGGCTCGCACACCGTTGCTAGGGAGATTGATGCCCAGTTTGAATCGGGCAAGATTTACACCATCTTGGGAGCAAATGGGGCAGGTAAGTCGAGTTTGCTCAAAGCGATTTTTGGCGAATTGGCGTTTTCTGGCGCTATTGACTATCAGGGCAAAGCTCAGAGCAAAGCCCATCTAAATGCATGGCGAAAACCCATTGCCTATATGCCACAAGACAGTCACACTGACGCCGAGCTAACTACCCTTGAAGTGGTATTACTCGGACGCATGGACGCCTTGAGCCGTCATATTGGTGATGAATTATTAACAGAAGCGGTCGAATTATTGGCAGAGTTGAACATTTCTCATTTGGCACATCGTCCGGTCCACTTGTTGAGTGGCGGGCAGCGGCAACTGGCGATGTTTGCTCAAGCCTTACTGCGCCGCCCCAAGATTTTGTTACTCGACGAACCTGTCTCAGCACTGGACATGGCACATCAAATCAATCTATTGGACAAAGTGAGCCATTATACTCAGCAGCACCAACTGATTTGTATTATGGTGTTGCATGATTTGAGCCTAGCTGCTCAATTCTCGGATGAAGTTCTCTTGTTAGCTGATGGTCATATTCATGCTCAGGGTATGCCGAGCGCCGTATTGCAATCTGATATTTTACGTCAAGTGTATCACGTGGATATTGAGATTTTGACCAGTCATCAAGGCTTGCCAGTGATTCATCCGTATCGCAAGCAGCTTGCTAGCGTCTGACTCATGCCTGATTAGGTGACTCATGCCTAATTAAGAAAGCTTAACGGCTTTTTTGTCAGGCAAGCTGCTGATTACCCCTGCAAAGATCACCGCTACAATACCAAAGACCTCTATCCAGCCAATGCTTTCACCGGCAAAGATGACCCCATAAGCCGCGGAAAACACAACGGTTAGATAGGATAATGCCGCGACCGTGAATTTTTGCCCCACGTGATAGGCGTGTGTCATTGCCAGTTGAGCGAGCAGGCCTGCCACGCCGATACCAATGATATAAGGCAAACTCGCACTGGTCAAAGCACTCCAGCCAAACCATGTCGCCGCTATGGCTGAGACAATAGTCGCCACTGCCGAAAAATAAAATACAATTCGCCACGCAGGCTCACCCATCAAGGATAGTTCTCGCACTTGTAGTAGCGCAAACGCCGTAAAAATACCGCCACTTAACGTAATCAAAGCTTCCAACAGTCTGTCGGAGGCGAAGGCAGGTTTTAACATTAGACAAATACCAGCCAATCCCAGCAGTAGCGCGCCCCATGTTTTGAGCGATGGTTTGTCTTTGAGCCAAAAAATAGACAGCAAGGCAATAAAAACCACAGAGGTGTAGTTCAGCGTCACAGACGTTGCGAGCGGTAAATGGCCTAAGCCATAAAATGCCAGTAATAATGCCGTTGTGCCTGCCAGACTACGCTGCATATGGCCCCAAAAAAATGGCGTCTTGAGGGTTTTTTTTCGCGCAAGGGTCGTGCCAAAAATGACTAAGGCGGGCAACAAGGAGCGCCAAAAAGCCAGTTCATATTCATTCATGTGCAAGTGAGTGGCGGCGTTTTTGACCAAGATGCTCATCGCGGCAAACAAGAATGCCGCAATAACCATCCAGCCTGAGCCTAGAGAGACTTTTTTTAACATAGGTAGCGATAAGCAAAAAGAGGCAATTGTAACATTCCAAGCGCTATGCTTTTTGGTTAATTTAGGGCTTTAAAGCTAAAGGCTGCTTATCCTCATTGGCTAAGGCGTGACAGCCGCAAACATGCAAAAGGCGCACACAGGCAGGTCAATTGCGGTAAAATAGTGACCTATCAATATTACGTACATTATTTAGCAACTTATTTAGCAACTTATTTAGCAGTTGGGGCCGTTTATGAGTATTCATGGTATTTTAGGAGAACAAACCACCGATTATCCGACTGAGTATAGCCCAGAGACGCTATATCCTATTGCACGTAGTATGGGACGTGATGCGATTGGTTGGCACACTGACAAACTAACGGTCGGCGTAGATTGGTGGCAGGCATTCGAGATATCTTGGTTAAATCTGCAAGGCATTTCGCAAGTGGCGATGGCACGATTTAGCATTCCTGCCAGCTCGCCCTATATCGTAGAATCAAAATCGCTCAAGCTATATTTGAACAGTATCAATTTTACTGAGTTCGCCAGTTGGAATGACGTGCAAACATTGATCGCTAAAGACTTGTCAGCCTGTTTGCAAGCGGAAGTACAGGTAGAGTTATTTGCGCTGAATGATGCATCAAGCCTGCTGATCGCTCAGCCAACCGGTATTTGTATTGATGACGCATTGGTAGGTAGCACGGGAAAAATCGCGTTAACTGAGCATCCTGATGCGTCACTGTTGAGTAATGATGAAACAGAAGCGAGCAGTGAGATTTTGGCAAATAACAGCAATCAGCCTTATGTTTTTTATTCTAATCTGCTGCGTAGTAATTGCCCTGTGACCAATCAACCAGATTGGGGCACACTAGCTGTGTCGATAACAACTGACAAGACTTTTAACAACGCAAATATGCTACGTTATATATTGAGTTTCCGTCAGCATAACGGCTTTCATGAGCAGTGTGTTGAGCAGATATTTGCAGATTTGAGCGAGCATTATAAGCCAAGTGAGTTGATGGTTCGCGCATGGTATACGCGTCGCGGCGGTATTGATATCAATCCTTGCCGTGTCAGCGATATGGCACTATTGCCCGCGCCGAGTCGCCTGATTCGCCAGTAGTTTATGAGTCGTAAAAAAAAGCGCCTATCTCATCAAATGGGATAGGCGCTTTTTTTTGTGCATCAAATCAAACATATCTGACGTTCAATTTACTGATACTTTGTGCTTGGACTGAGATTTACTCACAGCCAAGTTTTGCCAGTAGCTCGTCACGGCTGAGCAACTCTTTTTCACCGTCACGGCGATTGACATATTCGTACTTGTCTTCAGCGATGTTGCGATCAGACACAACGATACGGTGTGGAATACCAATCAATTCTAAATCAGCAAACTTTACCCCTGGGCGTTCGTTACGATCGTCCAGTAGGATATTGACGCCTTTGGCTTTTAGCGTCTCGTAAAGCTCAGTGGCAGTCTGCATGACCGTCTCTTCTTTTGACTTCATCGGTACGATAGCTACTTCAAAAGGCGCAAGTGAGTCTTTTACATCAGGTGTTTGTGGCCACATGATACCGTTATCATCGTGGTTTTGCTCGATAGCAGCAGCGATGATGCGGCTGACGCCGATACCATAACAGCCCATCATCAAGGTCACCGGTTTGCCAGCTTCACCTGAGACGCTGCAGCCAAGTGCTTGTGAGTACTTATCACCTAACTGGAAGATATGACCAACTTCGATACCGCGTTTGATTTGTAGAGTTCCCTGACCATCAGGTGAGGCGTCGCCTTCGAGTACATTACGGATATCAACGATGCGCGTGATGTGCGCGTCACGATCCCAATTGACTCCGGTTGTGTGTTTGTTGACTTCGTTGGCACCAGCGACAAAATCAGAGAGAATAGCAGCTGCGCGATCGACGAACACAGGGATGTCTAGATCGACACCGATATAGCCCTTGAGCAATCCTGCAGCTTTCAGCTCTTCTTCGCTCGCCATAGTCAGCGGCGTGTTTACTTCTTCAATTTTTTCCGCTTTGATATCATTGAGCGTATGATCGCCACGCAGTACCAGTGCAACCAACTGCTCTTCGCCTTCTGGCGTATGACCTTTGACAATCAAGGTTTTCACGGTGGTGGCAAGTGGAATGTCTAAATGCTCAGCAACTGCTTCGCAGGTTGGCATGTTAACGGTATCAACGTTGGTCAGTTCTTGGGTCGCAGGCTGACGCTCGCCCGTGCTGATGGCTTCAGCAAGCTCAATATTGGCCGCATAGTCAGAGATGGTGGAGAAGGCAATGTCATCTTCGCCACTGTCTGCCAAAACATGAAACTCATGTGAGGCAAAGCCGCCGATAGAGCCTGAATCCGCTTGTACCGCGCGAAAGTCAAAACCCAAACGGCTAAAGATGCGAGTATAGGCGTCGTACATATCTCGATAAGTCTCAGCAAGTGAGGCTTGATCGATATGAAACGAGTAAGCATCTTTCATGGTAAATTCGCGTGCGCGCATCACACCAAAGCGTGGACGAATCTCGTCACGGAATTTGCTTTGAATCTGAAAGAAAGTAATCGGTAGTTGCTTATAACTACGTAGCTCGCCTTTTGCCAGATTGGTGATGACTTCTTCATGCGTTGGACCCAGCACAAAGTCACGATCATGACGGTCTTTGAAGCGCAGTAGCTCAGGGCCGTAGTCTTCAAAGCGTCCGCTGGTCTGCCATAGCTCAGCAGGCTGCGTCATCGGCATCAGCAACTCTTGTGCGCCGATGTTTTGCATCTCTTCACGAACGATGCGCTCAACCTTTTGCAAAATACGCAGACCCATGGGCAACCAAATATACAATCCAGACGCGATCTTGCGGATAAGACCAGCACGCACCATCAACTGGCTTGAGGCGATGTCGGCATCACTTGGGGTTTCTTTTAATGTGGCAAATAAAAATTGACTGGCTTTCATAAATAAAGCGTAACCTTATCAACGATAAAAAAATAAGAAATAGTAGGATGTTGAGCGTATGGCTAATCGTTTCATTGCCGCCGCAAGCTTACCTTTATCACTTAGCAATAATCTAGGGTATTTCCTAGTTACTCACATGCTGATATAAAAAAGCACATCAGTAAAAACCACTCTTATAACAGTAAACAAGAGAGGCAAATTTGATTTGAGGTATGAACATGCCGAAATGCAATATATTCAGGGCAAAAGCCTGATAATGCTAAAAGACTGACATTTTATACATACAATCTGACTATGTTAGGTAAAGTTCGCCTAAGACGCAATGACTTTTTGTCTTTTCAGACCGAACGTTATACAAAGGCTGAGATGAGACTCGAATAATTGAGTTGTTTATAAGCTTTTAAGCTAAAGGAAATGTACACTTTAGAGAGGGCTTAGTTTGCTCATTATGTAGAAGATTGGTAGCCATTACTTGAATTTACTGCACAATAGTCACATTTATAGGTTAAGCAGTTGTTTTAATTGCATAAAATCGTTAGTCATCTGAAAAATGATGCACTCTTATAAAGGTAACTTCTATGAGTAGTCCTGATATGAATAATACCAATGGCACCCACAAGCCAGCGAAGCAGCCTATTGCCACGATGTCTTGGGTGATACTGCTCATTGGCTTAGCAGCCATCGTTTTTGCTATTTATAGCGCGCAAAAAATCACAGAAGAAGAACCGATAGAAACCATTACTCGAGAAGGCGTGGTCACACAAATCCAGCAATTAAACAGACTCCATACCGTCGCGTTTAGTGTTGATACGGTGATTACGAGTGAGCGTCCGGGAAGTTGGATGAAGTTGTGGCAAGATGAACAAAAAGCGCTGTTCATCGCTCATGGCCGCGTCGAAGCAGGGGTTGATCTGAGTGCACTGACACCTGAGATGGTACAAGTGGTACAGCCTGTTCAAGCCGATGAAGCGCAAGTAGATAATAATGTACCCATTTCAACCATGCCGCAAATCAATATTACCTTACCGCCTACAGAGATATTTTCAGTATATTTAGATGATATCGAGATCTATGACTGGCAGACAGGCGCTTTTGGCATGATGCAAGTTGATCCTAAGATATTGGCGCAAGCACAAATCATGGCAAAAAAAGAAGTGCTAGAGCGTGCCTGCCGAGGAGATGTCATGAATATGGCGCTGCAAAATGCCCAAACGCAATTGCAGCAGCTGTTTGCTTTAACGGGTGCTGTCGTGACGGTCAACACGCAGGGTGCAGGCGCATGTCAATTGCCTGCAGCCACTAATAGCTAATTTACTCTTTTTTAAACTCAGCAATGGCGAGCTTACGTGCTGATTTATGTTCGACCATTGGCTTAGGGTAGTCCACATTGGCAAACTCCCCATCCTTTGCTAATGCTTTACGCATTTTATCCTCACTGTGCAAGGTGCTCGCGGGGATATCTTTTAGTTCTGGTAGCCACGTTTTGATAAAGGTTGCTTTTTTATCATGAGTGCTACCTTGGCTAAAGGGGTTCATAATACGGAAGTAGGGCGCTGAGTCAGTGCCTGTTGACGCACTCCATTGCCAGCCGCCATTGTTGGAGGCAAAGTCCCCATCGATGAGCTGCTGCATAAAGTAGCGCTCACCCAAGCGCCAATCAATCAACAAGTCTTTGGTCAAAAACATTGCTGTAACCATACGCAGTCGATTGTGCATAAATCCAGTAGCGTTCAGACAGCGCATTGCGGCATCAACGAGTGGAACGCCTGTTTTGCCCGTGCACCATGATTCAAAATCCTCCTCACTGTATGACCAACTTACTTTGGTGTCAGTGTCCTCTTTATACGCTTTATGGCGAATCAGGTTTGGCTTATCGACCAGCACATGACGATAAAAATCTCGCCAAGCAAGCTCGCTTATCCAACGGTCGATATCTTCATTATCGCCATCATTACCGTGTAGCTTTTCTTGTACTTTGCTGGCTTGTAGATAGCAGAGCCGAGGGCTGATGGTGCCTATAGTGAGATAAGCGGATAACTGGCTGGTGGCATGCAGGTGTGGCACATCACGGCTGACATCATAGTCATTGATATCATCATCGACAAACTCATCTAAGCGCTGGCAAGCGGCTGATTCCCCCGCAGGATAGGCGTCCCTTGCGGCTGTGAGTTGGGCTTTCATATCGATATGCTTTAACGAGTCCTCTTTTTGTAGCGTTTTTTGATAATCACCAAGCATTTCTTTACTGAGGGCTTTGATATCGTCAACTGTATTGGCACTATTTTTCGATGATTTTAGCTCGATTTTATCATCGCAGTCGACTGCTGGTGCGTCATGCATTTGAATGGTGCTAACGTCTAGCGTATGTCGCCATTTCTTATAAAATGGGGTAAAGACCTTATACATACTATCGCCGTCATTGGTGGTGATACTCAGCGGTGGCAAGATACATTGGTCATGCCAGCGGACAAACTCAATATCGTCTTTGGCAAGCTGCTCGCTCAATTGCTCATCACGATCAATCTCATTGCCTTCGTATTCATGATTGGCCATGACGCAGCTGATGTCGTTGTCCTTGCATAAGCTCGTCAGAGCCTCTATACAGTCAGAAAAGCTAGGACAGACCTGTACCGTTAAAGTGATATTCAGTTGTGATTTCAAATCCTTTGCTAGTATAGGTAACGTACGAGCAATATGGTCGACTTGCACCAGAGAGGTGTCATGCTGTTGCCACTGCTCGGGCGTCAAAAAGAATATAGCAGATACTGATGCATTGTCTTCATTAGCCCGCTCGCACAGCGCTGCCAATGCGGTATTATCATGAATGCGCAAATCTCGACGAAACCACATCAAGTAATGCAATGGACTGTCGCTATCGCTACTGTCATTATTTTTATTATTGCTACCATTGTTGTTAGTAGTCTTTGACATCAAAGTATCCCTATATTAATCAATCGCAATCATAAACAAAACTGAGCATAAAAGTATGCTAGGATAAGTTTTTGGATGCAATGGCTTTGCCGTTTGCGTAACAAATTCTCATCATATCTCACGATTTATCTTTAGTCTGACGCTATCTGATGTCGCTATAATCGATGTCAGATTTATGAATATAAAATCCAAGGTCACAAAATGCACGTTAAGTTTTGCGGATTTACTCAGCTTAGTGATATACAGACTGCGGCACAGTTAGGTGCAGACGCAGTCGGTTTGGTGTTTTATCCGCCAAGTCCGCGTGCAGTCACGATAGAGCAAGCACAGACATTGAGTGCTGCCGTGCCTGCTTTCGTCAGCATGGTGGCGTTAGTGGTTAATATGCCTAAAGATGAGCTAGTCAAATTAGCAAACGATGTACCTTTTGATATCATTCAGTTTCACGGTGATGAAACGCCTGAACAATGCGAGCAGCTGGCAAGCCGTGTCAATAAACGCTGGATCAAAGCATTGCGTATCAATGCAGAGCAAGACACACCCGATAGCGTTCGTGCTCAGATTGCACAGTTTGCTGACGCAGGTGCCAGTAGTATTTTGCTCGATGCTTATCATCAAGCGGCATATGGCGGAACAGGGCAGCGTTTTGACTGGAGTCTCATTCCCCAAGATAGCGCGCTACCAATTGTATTGGCTGGTGGTCTTGATGCGCAAAATGTCGCAGAGATATCAAATCTGCCTATCTACGGCGTCGATGTGAGCGGTGGTATCGAGGTTGATAAAGGCAAAAAAGACGCTGCCAAGATGCGTGCCTTTATGAAAGCAGTCAAGCGCGACCGATGGCAAAACGCTACGGTCACTGACGCCATTTAAGTTTGTTATCGTAGTTTGTTTTCTATATATAATAGGCTTATTTGATCGTTATTCCGATTTTTCTGTTCCAATCTTATTTTATTTTTCTCTTTATATTTATTCTAAAAAATACCACTTATTACAGTAGGAATTATCATGAGTCATGTCGCGAACAAAGATTTATCTACTACAGCGCAATCTGTAAACACCTTTACCAATCCTGAAAATGTACAGGATTTTAACCAATACCCCGATGCACGCGGACATTTCGGCGTACACGGTGGTCGCTTTGTCTCTGAGACGCTGATGGCGGCATTAGAAGAGCTTGAGACACTTTATACTAAAGTCAAGGCAGATCCAGCGTTCTGGGAAGAGTATCATAACGATTTGGTCAATTATGTCGGTCGTCCAACACCGCTTTATCATGCCAAACGCTTGAGCGATGAGATTGGCGGTGCGCAAATTTACTTTAAGCGTGAAGACTTGAATCATACAGGCGCACATAAAGTAAACAACACCATTGGTCAGGCATTGCTTGCCAAGATGTGTGGCAAAAAACGTATCATCGCTGAGACTGGCGCAGGACAGCATGGCGTAGCGACGGCGACAATTGCCGCACGCTTGGGGCTAGAGTGTATCGTCTATATGGGTGCTGACGATGTTGAACGTCAAAAAATGAACGTCTATCGTATGCGTTTGCTTGGTGCCACTGTCGTGCCGGTTACTTCTGGCTCACGCACGCTAAAAGACGCGATGAATGAGGCCATGCGTGACTGGGTAACCAATGTCGATAGCACGTACTATATTATTGGTACGGTTGCAGGGCCACATCCTTATCCGCTATTGGTTCGTGATTTCCAAGCGATTATTGGGAAAGAAGCGCGCATTCAGCATCTAGAAAAAACAGGCAAAATGCCAGATGCGTTGGTTGCTTGTGTCGGTGGTGGCTCAAATGCTATTGGTTTGTTCTTTGACTTCTTAAATGATACCGATGTCAAAATGTATGGTGTCGAGGCGACAGGTGATGGTATCGAGTCAGGTCGTCATTCAGCGCCATTAGCGGCGGGTCGTATCGGCGTGCTACATGGCAACCGTACTTACCTCATGGCAGATGATGATGGCCAGATTCAAGAGACGCATTCTATCTCAGCGGGTCTTGACTATCCTGGTGTTGGTCCAGAGCATAGCTTCTTAAAAGACATGAAGCGCGTTGAATATGTTGGCTGTACCGACAAAGAGGCGCTAGAAGGCTTCCATGAGTCCACGCGTAAAGAAGGCATCATCCCTGCGCTTGAGACTGCTCATGCTGTCGCCTATGCATTGAAACTGGCTAAAACCATGACACCAGATCAGACGATTATCGTTAATATGTCAGGTCGCGGTGACAAAGATTTGCATTCAGTGATGAAGGCAGAAGGGATTGAGATGTAGTAACGAGTATTTTATAAGTTGTTAAACTCTCCTTCATAAAGAAAATTGCTTAATACCCTTTACCTGATATAGATTGTTAGATAAAGGGTTAAGTAAGCCAGTTTATAATAATTAAGAGACCACTATGACTAGAATTGAAAGCACTTTTGAAACTTTAAAATCAAAAAATAAAAAAGCCCTGATTCCTTATGTGATGGCAGGCGATCCTAATCCTGCAACGACCGTCGGTCTATTGCATGACTTAGTCAAGCACGGCGCAGATATGATCGAAGTTGGCTTGCCGTTCTCTGATCCGATGGCAGATGGCCCTGTGGTTGCGTTGGCTGGTGAGCGTGCATTAGCCGCAGGTACCAGTACGCGTGATGCGCTAAAAATGGTCGCAGAGTTTCGTCAAACAGATATGCATACGCCAATTATTTTAATGGGCTATCTCAATCCTGTTGAAATCATCGGTTATGACAATTTTGTCGCGCTATGCGAGCAGTCAGGCGTTGACGGCTTATTGATGGTAGATTTGCCACCAGCAGAGGCGGGTAGCTTTACGCAGCATTTGACCGACCATTCGATGAATGAGATTTTCTTGCTATCGCCAACGACGTTGCCTGAGCGCCGTGAGCAAGTATTGACCCATTGTGGTGGCTATATTTATTATGTATCGCTAAAAGGCGTGACTGGTTCAGCCACGCTAGATACAGACGATGTTGCGACCCAAGTCCAAGCAATCAAAGCAGAGACAGACTTGCCAGTATGCGTCGGCTTTGGTATTCGTGATGGCGCTTCTGCAAAAGCAGTTGGTACTCATGCGGATGGTGTTATCGTGGGTAGTGCATTGGTACAGAATTTTGCAGATATCGATGCCAATGATGCCGATGCGGTAGCAAGTGCTCAGCAAAACATCATGGCAAAAATGGATGAGCTACGCGCAGCATTAGACAGTCTAAACGTTTAATCTTTCTTATTTTGAGAGTGTTGTCTTTGGCTTGTGTGATAGACATGTATGACTTGTCAAAAGACAGTATAAGGACTTTGCTAAATTTAGTTTACGAGTGTAAACTAACATAACTATTATATGGCGTCTGATAGTTGTTGCTTGTCCATGACTACTATCAACAAGCACACGATCGACCTATCGGCACGTGAGATTGACTTATAAGCGTGTCGCATAACGGCTCATGTTATGACCCGATGTGATGCTTTGTTTAGACAACCATTAAACTTCAATGACAAGCGAATGAGCCAACTTGTCAGCAAGCCTTTTATGATGGCAAATAATATGACTGATACGATAACAAACTCTGATAATACTGCTAGCGCCGCGCCGAACAGCACTGCGGGTAAGCAGTCGTGGTTTAACCGTCCTATACCAGGTATCAAGCAGCAGCTAACTGCGCAATTGACCGCGGTAGAAACCGAACCGTCGACTAAGTGCAGCAATTGCCATTCGGTGATTACCAATACAGCGCTGATTTTTAACTGCTACGTGTGTCCACACTGTGATCATCATTTACCGATGAGCGCTCGAGAGCGCTTAAATTGGTTGCTTGATCAAGTAGACGGCGAGACAGGGCAGGAGTTCACTGCCAAAGATCCGCTGAGCTTTGTGGATAGCAAACCATATCCTGCGCGTATGAGCGAAGCACAAGAAAAGACAGGCGAGAGTGAAGCGCTGGTTGCCATGTATGGAAAGCTGCGTAATCTTGATATCGTCGCTTGTGCCTTTGATTTCCGTTTTATGGGCGGCTCGATGGGGTCAGTGGTTGGCGACCGTTTTGTACAAGCCGCTGAAAGAGCGCTTGAGCAAAAAATCCCGTTAGTGTGCTTTGCTGCTTCTGGCGGTGCGCGCATGCAAGAAGGTCTATTGTCATTGATGCAAATGGCACGCACGGCGGCAGCGATTGAACGTTTGAGAATCGCTGGCATCCCTTACATCGTGGTATTGACTAACCCTGTTTATGGCGGTGTAACTGCGTCATTGGCCATGCTGGGTGATATCCATCTGGCAGAACCAAAAGCGATGATTGGCTTCGCTGGTAAGCGTGTGATCGAGCAGACTGTGCGTGAGACATTAGAAGAGCCGTTCCAACGTGCAGAGTTCTTGTTAGAGCATGGCGTCGTAGATGAAGTGGTGCATCGCCATCAACTGATCGATACCATCTATCGTTTGCTCGCAAAACTGTGCCGCGTACCTAATGTAGATGCTTAATAAGATGTATGGCTCAGTATCATGAGTCAATTATTGAGTGCATAAACGCCTAGCCGCGTGCTAACATCTACTACATATGCAAGACCCTCTAATAGCATTTATCGTCATTGCACGGTAAATGCTATTTTTGGTTTTAGCCAACACATATATTTCTACCTTTTATCAAATTTCATATAGGTTTTATCCATGTCTGATCTTGTAGCGTCCAACTCTAATAGCCCTAACGACGAAGTTAGTTTGGCCAGCTTGACCGAATGGCTAAATTATATGCAGCAAATACATGTGTCTGCGATAGATATGGGATTATCGCGTGTATTGCCTGTTGCCGAAGCACTAGGAGTAGTACAGTCAGCCAAAGATGATGCCTATGTCTTCACTGTGGCAGGCACCAATGGTAAAGGCTCTACCACCGCTGTCATCGCCGAAATGTGTAAAGCCGCAGGTTATAAGACGGCACTATATCAATCGCCGCACTTGAGCGTCTTTAATGAGCGCGTGCGCATCAATGGCGAAATGGTCAGCGATGAGACGCTGATTGATGCTTTTAGCAAAGTAGAAGCAGCACGTTTAGAGTGTGATTTGACCTTGTCATTCTTTGAGATGACAACGCTGGCAGCATTGCTCATATTTGCTGAGGCAGACTGTGATGTATGGGTATTAGAAGTCGGATTAGGCGGACGGTTAGATGTGGTCAATATTATTGATCCTGATATGGCAGTGATTACTAATATTGGTATCGATCATGTCGACTGGCTCGGTGACAATGTTGAGGACATCGGTCGCGAGAAAGCAGGTATATTGCGCCAAGGTATTTCTTTAATTTATGGTGCTACTGAAATGCCATCTAGCGTGCAGCACGCTATCGATACCCAGCAGGCAACTTGTTATCAAATTGGGCAAGACTTTAGCTACCGCGATATTGACTCAATGATTTGGCAATACAGTAATGCGGCAGTTACCTTGCAATTACCACGGCCTGCGCTGTCCTTGACCAATACTGCCAATGCACTATCGTCGGTACTTGCTAGCCCGTTGAATGTCGAGCTCAGTGACATCGAGCAGGCATTGCAAACTGTCAAACTGGCAGGGCGCTTTGATTATCGCGAAAGCCATCATCGCCATTGGTTGTTTGATGTGGCGCACAACGAGCAAGGCGTGGAATTTTTATTAGCGCAGTTATTGCCATTTTGGCATCAGCATTTGAGTAAACACGGCAGCCAAGCTGGTAGAGATCTTCCAAAAATCAAAATGTTGTTCTCTATGTTGGGTGATAAAGATATCGACAAAGTGGTACAACGTCTGACTCAAGCAGGCTTGCCGATTAGTGATTGGTTCATTGCTGAGATTGATTATCCTCGTGCCGCGAGTACCGAGCAGCTACAAGGCGTCTTAACTCAATATGTGGATAGGGCCAACATATATCAATTCGATGGCTTGCATGCAGCGACGTATGCGGTGATAGCTGATAGTCAGCCACAAGATCTGATTGTTGTATGCGGTTCGTTTCATACGATTGGAGAGGCGCTCGCTGCACTTGCCGTATGATCATTTAGGTTAAGGTGGCGCCTGTTTAGTGTTAATCTTAGTACTTGCCTGATAGCAGACAGCACGAAAAATATGCTTTATAATCAAAATGATTTGCAAGACTGGCATAAATAGGTCAGCATGAATTTTGAACACTGATGGCAGTAACTGGCGGTACGAGACGTTTATTAGCGCAATTATCTATATTGCTGTGAGACAGTCCCTGCGCCGCTCAATCAACCTTATTACCAACTAAGAGACGTAAACGGATGAACTTTTCGAGACAAGCCTTATTGGGCATTGGGATGATTCTAGGCGGTAGCGTGATGTTATACGCCATGGTGCAGCAGATTGGCGAGAGCAACCAGCCACAGCCAACATCAGCGATGATAGAGGAGCCAACGACCGAGCAAGAATCTCCGCAACCGCTAACGACTGACATCGAGACAGAAAAACGCATCCTTGCGCAAAAGCAAAAAGAACGTGCTGCTCGTGTTGCCGAGCAGGAGAGGCGTGCACAGGAATTTTTGACAGAACAAGAAGTGGCTGAAGCAGAAGCGTTGGCCAAAGCCCGTGCCGAAAGTCAGCAGTATGTCAAAAATATCGCGGCGACAAATGAACAGAGTGAGAGTTCAGAAGACGTAAAAGACACAGAAAAAAGTGTCAAAAGTAAGGAAGTGCAAGATGCTGAAAAATTGGTTAAGGCAGCCGATGATGCAGTGAATGAAGCCAAAGCAAAAAAGCAGGCGGAAGATGAGCAGCAACAAGTCAAAGCAAAACAAGAAAAAGCCGCTGCTGAAAAACTAGCAGAAAGTAAAAAAGAAGCAGAAGCAAAAAGACAAGCGGACGCTCAAGCTGCGGCCGAAAAAAAGAGAGAGGCAGCTGAAGCGGCTAAAAATGAACCGCCCAAATCGCCCTCTGATTATCAAGTCAAAAAAGGTGATGGGCTGATTAAGCTTGCAAGACAGTACAATATGCCTGTCGAAGTCTTGGCTCAAGCAAATAACATTTCACCATCGACCTCATTACAGCTGGGTCAAAACATCACCATACCATCGCGTAATCAAGTGCAACGTCTGGAGCGAGAAGCTGCTGCTGCCGAAAAAGCGGCTGAGGCTAAGCGAGACGCTCAGCAAAAGCTTCGTGATGCTCGTCAAGAAGTGAAAGAAACTGATGCGAAAGGCAGCTTTGGGGTGCAAGTAGCGCTCGCAGATAATCAAGCCAAAGCGGATCAGCTAGCGAAAAAATTCAAAGAGGCCGGATATCAAGTGAAAACCAGCCCGACCAGCCGCGGTGTTCGCGTCATTGTCGGTCCTGAACGTGGAAAGGTCGCTGCATTGGCACTAAAAGATAAGATTAATAGTGATTCTAACGTCAATACGAACGGTGCTTGGGTGCTTTACTGGCGTTAAGCTGTAGACTCAGCAACTGTCGTCAGAGATTGATGGGTAGATGACTGAAATATTTTCTTTAGTGCTGACTTGAATTATTGTTTAATGATTAAAACACGACATCTGCTGTCGTGTTTTTTGTTTTATCGTTTGCCGATTGACGCAAGCTTGGTTACGATGAGCACCATTTTTATTACTCATTTTTGTATAACATGTCAGCCTACAAAGGTTGCCCTGTGGTGATCAGCCGATCATTGACTCTTCAGAGTTGTGAGCGCTAGCCAGTCACTGTTACATTGTATAAGGTAAAATCATGTCATTTGGCGCTATATTTTTAATCTTGGCCGTTGGGTTTTTAGGGCTGATTACGTTACCAAAGCTATTGGCGAAACGCCCAGTCGCAGAGCCTGAACCAAAGCCTGTGCGCGGTGATGAGCTGGCTATATGGCCATTTGCCCCAATGCCAATCATGACCGACACTGAAGTGATATTTTTTAATAAATTAAGAAATGCGCTGCCGGAGTATCATATCTTCGTACAGGTTCAGTTGTCACGAATCATTGAAGCCAATAGTGACGAGACATCGGAGCGCAGCTTTTGGTTTAATCGTATCTGTCGGCAAAGTGTTGACTATGTGATCGTAGACGTAGATGCTCAGACCACGCTAGTTGCCATCGAGCTTGATGACTGGACACATAGCAGTAAAGCGCGGCAAAAAGCCGATGATAAAAAAGACAAAGCCCTGGCGAGTGCAGGCATCGCCATCGTTCGTTTTCACGCTGAGCGCATGCCTAGTGCCGATATGCTGAGATATGAGCTAATGCAGGTGATTGAGAGTTATTGAGCAGTTCACTAAACATGTGTGATTGTTAAAATCTACAATCATACAAGCTACCTTATTCAAAACATCTGGGTTAGCTAAGGTTATTCGTCTACTCCGTTTGGCCATCTTGGATAAATGACAATAGGTCTATTACCTTCAAAATATAAACCTGTCCTAGGTAACTCATTATCTGACCAAACTATCGGCTGCTGGCGATTATCATAAGCATTTCGCTCATCATAAAAGTCGCGCTGGGTGAACCATTCAATATAATGCGCGGCTCGCAATGAAATGGTGTCAATCGTCGAAAGAGCGGTTTTATCTCTCTTATCGCACCATTCATGTATTGGAAAGCTGGGCGTTAGCCAATGAGGCCAATCGTAATCGCCAAGGTCAGTGGTATTAATCGGTAAAAAGAATCGCCCTTTTATCACCCCATAGCGCTTATCAATTTTGACCTGTCCGCGATCTTCCGTATCTACCCAGACGGCTTGAAATTGCTTGGTCTGCATGTGCGTCATCTTACGCTGTAGATTATCATTGGAGTTGATCCCCACCCAGTTCACAGGCTCAAAAGGCGCTGAGCCCATAAAAAATTTAATGGCTAACTCCCAATGCTCCACCAGATCCTCTTCATGATTATACAAAATCAAATCAAGCTCACCAACGGTCTGCTTATCATTGTACAGCTGTACATTATTAGCCAGGGTCTCATATGGATGCAGCTTGCGCGCAAACCCATCCTCTAACCAAAACGATAGTAGTCCCTCAAAGTGAAAGCCCAATCGATTGGGACTAGGGCGTTTAAGTAAATAACGAGTCAGCTCTTGATAGGCCTTGGTAGTATCTAGCTCTGTTAATCGTTGTTCATAAGCCGCAAACTGGGTTTGCCAAAATTGCGCGCTATGTACGTCAACCGTATGGGTGTTTTGATGCGGTGCAAAGTTTAGCCACTGCGTCAAAACATTGGGACACGCCAATACATAAGCCAAATCACGCACGTAAGGTCGCTTATACGCTTCCCAAGGTGAATCATCTATGAGGCGATTAAATGTGGGCTGATTGATAGGCTCGGGCATAAGATAAACCAGTGTGAAGATGTACATTTACCCTAACGGCTCGCTCCATAAAAGTCTATAGGACACGAGTATCGGCTAGGGCAGCGCTAAGCTTTTTGGCTTCAAAACATGATATTAATGTGATGGATATGAATACTGATATCAGGCGGTGATAGTAGGTAGGGTAATAGGATACTGAGTGTTGTCTTGATTATTAATAATAACCATTTCGATGGATTTCTGGGTGCGTTATGGGGTGGTTGCTGCTCTAAATTAGATGAGGTAAGATTTCGCTGTGTCATATCAACTTCTCCATATCGTATAATTTGTATCGCTGCGTTGTTCTGCGATATGGATAGTTTAGGTAGTGTGATTATATAAAAAAATTCCTCAACCTAGCTTAATCTATATAAACATAGGTTGAAGTATATTTAATTTATGACTTTGGTCTGCCTGCTTCACTAGCATAGCTAGGTGATACTTCTTTGATCCAAGGTCTTAGATTGTCTATATGGTTAGGCAGTTCTTCGGAAAGGTTATACTCTATTAGCTTAGCCCATACTATATTGCACATCTCACCAATTTTTATTCTATTTTCAGTATCTTGAAGCCACTTTTCTTCTGCCACATGCTTTGCAATTTCTTTTGCTAAAACCTTCTTATAACTTACACCTTTTTTACTTTCAAACTTACCTTTACTTTCAATAGGCTTGTTATTCAGGCTTTCTTCTTCAAGGCTTAACAAGTCATTATGCAAAATTATTATATCGCTTAGTTTGATATTGAATTCAACGAAAGAAAAATCAGCTCTTTTATTAAACGAACATGAAAAAGGTGACTTTTCGGCAAACTTGGCTAAATCTTTATCGTCTATAGAGTCAATAACAAAGTTTATATAACTAATGTCTGTTAGTTGATAACTTTTATCTTCTACAGTTATCTGCCACTCTGCAAGTTGTCTTGGCTTAGATGGGTCATCAGTATAGTTGGGTCTTTGAATAAAGCCCTCTAATCCGAATAAAAATATTTTATCATCAGGATCATTACTCAAGGTCATATTAGATATTGTTTCCTTGCTTACTGTAAACAAAAAAGAACCCATATATAAATCATCTATAATTCTATTAGACACAAATTTTTCTAGTTTCTTCAAAGTATTAACAATAGGCTTTAAATCTTTTTCAGATAAATCATAAATATTTATATCTGTAGAAAAAACATTTGAGTTGTAAAACTCTATTTTTGCTTGTAATGGCTTATCAAGATAGCTATCCATGCGAAAGTGAATGAACGTATTGATACCCCTACTAGATATTTTTTTTCAATAACTTTTTTGGAGTGATATTATTAGTTTTATGCTTTCTATTTAAATAGTCACAAGCTTCTTGCAAGCTGTAATATTCTGCAGTATCGAAAATTAATGCTATATCGTTATTACTCACAATTCACACCTTTACACACCCTTAAACCAAAATAGGTACAAGGCAGTGCCAGCCTAAAGGTGTATGAACGGCTGGATTTCAATTACTTGTCATGCCTTGCAAGATTTTTATTATTGTTTGCTCAATAAAGTATCATACAATTACCAACCAAATTTAGCACAAAAAAAGCCAACCATTGAAAACAATGATTGGCTGTTCTACTTATCTAAAGAATATGACTTGTTAGTATTCATATATCCGATTATACCAATAGCGTTATTCGTAAGCTTAAGTTACAATATGATTACTTTATGTTAATAAAGTATAAAGTATGTTTTATGTGCCCTTGTAAGCAGTATTTCTATCTGAGAAGTATTCTTAAACCAATTTGAGAGACTATGTATGAGCATAATAAGCTTAGTTAAGGCTACATTATTCAGAGAAAAAACTAGATCTAAAAAGTATGATGAAGAAAAATCAGGTAATTCTTCGGTATGTATAGCTGCTAACATATTGAGGAATATGGCTCTTGATTGTTCTTGTGGAGAGATTGCTGTTTTTGTTGGACAGAGAGGATCAGTATATAGATGTGTTAGATGTAATAAAGAAACAGTAGGCCCCGTATATAATTTGGACCGTACTAATTGTATGGAATCGACGTCTGAATCAAATACGCCATTTTTTGATATGGATTTTTACAATGAGGCTATCATCTTATTGAGCAGCAACAGCAGAAAACGACCAACACTTAAGCAATGGAAGTACCGTTTAAAACATTGATTTGTACATTGTAAAGATGACAAGTTATTCGATGCATGCCAGTGCTTTAGAGTTCTATAGATTTTTGGGGATTATAAAAATAGTTTGGTTGCTTTCGCTTAACGCATCTGAAAACTGTCTTTAGCAAATGAAACGATAGAAACATAGCTCATCTATTTTGTCGAATGATTCTAAATTCTTATGACAGTACTATGACGCTATGAGCTAATGATAGTAGGGATTGCATCTCTAATTTCTGTTTTATGATCAATAAAGGGTAGTAAAAATAACTCCTCTTTAGCCGCTTATAGGGTCATAAAAAAACGTCCAAAATAAAGGGCAGACGGTCAATGACGGTCTGCCCTAAATCTATGTTTGGTCGGAACGGCAGGATTTGAACCTGCGACCACTACACCCCCAGTGTAGTGCGCTACCAGACTGCGCTACGCCCCGAATGACTGACTATTTTACGCAAAATTATGTATATTGCAAGGGCTATTTATATCAGCCAAAATCTACAACACCATTCTGCCTAGTATAGTCAGTCTAACTGCTGCGCCGCTCGTGTTAACCCAACAATTCTTTTAGAATTTGGTTCACTTGCTGCGGGTTAGCACTACCGCGGCTGGCTTTCATAACTTGACCGACCAGACCGTTAAAGGCTTTCTCTTTACCGCCGCGATATTCTTCGACTATCGCTTCATTTTTTGCGATGACTTCTTCGACCATCGCTTTGATAGCGCCAGTATCGGTCTCTTGCTTGAGGCCTTTGTCTTTGATGATTTTATCTGCGGCATCATCATCGTTGCCGCCTTCGCGCTCATATAGCGCACTAAAGACTTTCTTAGCCAATTTGCCAGATAGCGTGTCATCTTTGATACGCTTAAGCATACCAGCCAGTTGTTTGGCGCTGATAGGGGAGTCGATGATATCTGTGTCATCTTTGTTCAGTGCGCCGAGTAAGTCACCCATGACCCAGTTGCCAGCCATTTTGGCATCTGCTTGCCCAACTTCTGCGACCACAGCTTCGAAATAATCGGCAATTTGACGACTACCAGTCAAGATACGCGCGTCATATTCTGACAGACCAAGCGCTTCTTCAAAACGTGCGCGACGAGCAACCGGTAGCTCTGGCATCGCTGCTTTGATCGCGTCAACGGTATGCTGCTCGATTCGGACAGGGAGCAGGTCAGGATCAGGGAAGTAGCGATAGTCGTTGGCGTCTTCTTTGGTACGCATGGTACGCGTTTCGTCACGCTCTGGATCATACAGCATCGTTGCTTGGACGACTTTGCCGCCATCTTCCAAGATATCGATTTGACGCTCAATCTCACGGTTGATAGCACGCTCGATAAAGCGGAATGAGTTTAGGTTCTTTAGCTCAGTACGGGTACCAAGATCATCACCAGGTTTACGTACAGAGACGTTACAGTCACAGCGGAATGAGCCTTCGGCCATCACGGCGTCTGAAATACCTAGCCACGTGACTAGCTGATGAATGGCTTTGATATAGGCAAGTGCTTCGTGGGCTGAGCGCATGTCTGGCTCAGAGACGATTTCGATTAGTGGCGTACCAGCACGGTTCAAATCTACACCCGTCATACCATCGACTGCGTCATGGACAGATTTACCTGCATCTTCTTCTAGATGCGCGCGGGTGATACCCATACGTTTAGGATATTCGTTCTTTTCGCCCTCATTGACCACGACATCGATATAGCCTTCACCCACGATAGGATTGGCCATTTGGGTGATTTGATAGCCTTTAGGCAAGTCAGGGTAGAAGTAGTTTTTACGGTCAAACGTATTGAACAGACCCAGCTCAGCATTGACACCGATACCGAATTTTAAGGCACGATCGACCACGCCAGCATTTAACACTGGCAACACGCCTGGTAAACCCAAATCGACGATACTGGCTTGGCTATTTGGTTCATGACCGAAGTCAGTCGGCGCACTTGAGAATATTTTACTTTCTGTATTTAACTGGCAGTGAATTTCGATACCGATGACCACTTCATAGCCATCAACAAATAGCTCTTTACGCACGGCGTGTTCACGGACGGCATTGTTATCAGTAGTAGCTGTACTCATTATACCGTCTCCTTTGCGATGGTAGAGTGTTGTAGATGGTGATCGGTATGCTGCTGGAACAGATGCGCAGTCGTGAGCAATTGACTCTCTTGCCAGTGCTTACCGATCAATTGTAAGCCAATAGGTAGACCTCCTGTCGTCAAACCTACTGGCTGACTGAGGGCAGGTAGGCCTGCTAGGTTAACCGCGATGGTATAAACGTCGCCTAAATACATCGTTGCAGGATCAAGGTTGTCAGTAAGCTTGTAAGCCGCCGTCGGTGCCGTTGGGCTCGCGATCACATCACAGCTAGCAAAAGCTTCATCGAAGTCTTTAACGATCAAGCGGCGGATTTTTTGTGCTTTAGTATAGTAAGCATCGAAGTAACCAGCAGATAGCGCATAAGTCCCTGTCAAAATACGGCGCTGTACTTCAGGGCCAAAGCCTTCAGAGCGTGAGCGCGTGTATAGATCGATCAGATCCGTTGGGTTTTCACAGCGATAGCCAAAGCGTACACCATCGAAGCGTGATAGGTTTGATGACGCTTCGGCAGGCGCTAGCATGTAATAGGTGGCGAGCGTGATCTCAGGATCAGTGATGTTTACTTCTACAATCGTTGCGCCCAGCTCTTCGTATTTTTTGAGCGCGGCACGTGCTGCTTGTTCGACTTCGCTATCAAGCCCTGTACTGAAGTATTCTTTAGCCACACCAATGCGAAGACCGTCAAATGGCTTATCAACAGCAGCAGCCTCTGCATCATTGATGTCTTGTACGTAGTTAGGCATGTCATATTTGATCGAAGTGGCATCGCGCGGATCGTGTCCAATCATTGGCTGTAGCAAATAAGCACAATCTTTTGCACTGCGTCCCATGCTACCGGCTTGGTCAAGACTTGAAGCGTAGGCAATCATACCAAAGCGTGACACACGGCCATAAGTAGGCTTAATACCCGTTAGGCCACAGAATGAGGCGGGCTGACGAATAGAGCCACCTGTATCACTACCAGTCGCAACAGGGACAAAACCTGCGGCAACCGCGGCAGCACTACCACCTGACGAACCACCAGGTACGCGTTCTAGATTCCAAGGGTTCTGTACCGTACCGTAGTATGAGCTGCTGTTATCTGAGCCCATCGCAAACTCATCCATATTGAGCTTACCTAAGCTAATCATGCCAGCTTTGTCGATGTTAGAAACGATAGTCGCGTCATATGGTGAGACAAAGTTATGTAGCATCTTTGAGCCACAAGTCGTCAATACGCCTTGTGTACAAAAGATGTCTTTGTGCGCCATCGGTACACCAAGTAGTGGACGCTGATCGCCTTGTGCACGCATCTCGTCAGCGGCTTTTGCTTGTGCACGTGCTGTCTCAGAGGTATGTGTAATAAAACTATTGATCTTGCCATCTAGCGCATCGATACGCTTGATGTAATGCTCGGTTAATTCTGCGCTGCTAAATTGTTTGTCTTGCAAGCCAGCAATCAGCTGCTCGGTACTTAATAAATGAAGTTCAGACATAAGGTGTCGTCCGTCAAAATGTGAATAGCATAAAATAAAATAGGATAATGGCAAATGCGTGGCTGTATTATTCAGCCACTATTATTCAATCACCTGAGGTACAAGGTATAAGCCTTCTTCGACAGCAGGCGCGACTGACTGATTGCGCTCGCGATTGATGTCGTGTTTGGCCACGTCAGCACGTAACTCTTGGCAAGCTTCATGGATATTGGCTAGTGGTTTAATGTCTGTGGTATCAACGTTAGATAAGGTATGCATCAATTTTAATACTTTACTGATATCATCGGCATAGCTATCGGCAGTGCTTTCATCGACACCCAAGCGCGCAAGGTTGGCAACTTCTAGGATTTCTTCGCGGCTGACAGTGTTGTCAGACGTTGCTGGTTGCTGAGACATAGTTTCTCCAGTTAAGGACAGTTTTGTTAGAGTGGTTGAGTCAGAATACGTAAGCGCTAAAATACAATTGGCGATAAAGTTGGCTTATTATAAAGCATCTGACCCAAGTTTACAGAGCATGAGGCTTGATTGGGGCACAATATCAATCAACATCCGTATCAATCAGGGCAGAGTGCCGGCATAGCAATACACAAATACTTGCAAAACTGACCGAATAATTCATGATTGATTTTCAATTGCTTCCCAATTAGGTTCTAAAATACGTTACAGTATGCACCTACTACTAAGCAAAACAATTATCTGCCTGTAGAGCCTTGTTAGTTATCACATTAAAAGCGGTTTATTGAGTTGAATGATAGTCACTACTATTTCAAACTTTGTAACAACTTTTAGCGTCTAAGACAAAAATCCTTGCTTACTGATGCAAATACCTATGTTTTTTTTGAGCTAAATCGGTATAATTTAGCTCAGTTTTTCATATCATCATTATTGCTTAGGTTTGACTGGTTGCGATGATTCACTTTCGCTCCCGTTAATGTCTAACGACGACCTGCTCAACACTGACGAGTAACACCTCAGTCAATCTCATTCGCCTCATTCGTAAGACGCTGGATATATTAGTCATGAACCTGTTTGGATTTTTATCAAATAATATCGCTATCGACCTCGGTACTGCGAACACCCTTATTTTTATTCCTAATAAAGGCGTCGTACTTGACGAGCCTACGGTGGTCGCATTACGAAGCAATCGTACTCAAAACCCGACCGTCGCTGCTGTGGGTATCGATGCCAAGCAAATGCTGGGTCGTACGCCTGCCAATATCACAGCGATTCGCCCGCTAAAAGACGGTGTGATTGCTGATTTTGAAGTGACGCAAAAAATGCTAAAACACTTCATCACTAAGGTAAAAGCCAAGCGTTTTATGGCACAGCCTAACGTAGTGGTATGTGTGCCATGTAAGTCTACCTTGGTTGAGCGTAAGGCGATTCGTGAGGCAGTATCATCAGCAGGCGCGAGCAAAGTATTATTGCTAGAAGAGCCAATGGCGGCGGCTATTGGTGCTGGCATGCCTGTTCATGAAGCCAGTGGTTCTATGGTCGTTGATATCGGTGGTGGTACAACTGAGATTGCCGTTATCGCGCTATCTGGTTGCGTCTATGCTGAGTCTATCCGTATCGGTGGCGACATGTTTGATGAGGCAATTATTACACACGTGCGCCGTACGCATGGTTGTGTGATTGGTGAGACGACCGCTGAGCGCATCAAAAAAGAAGTGGGCTCTGCATTAAATGAAAATAGCCAGCTAGAAGTAGAGGTTCGTGGTCGTAGCATGGCAGAAGGCGTACCAAAGACCTTTATCGTCAATTCAGAAGAAGTACAAAAAGCATTGACTGACCCACTAAGCGGTATTATCAGTGCAGTCAAAGTCGCCCTTGAGCAGACACCGCCAGAGTTGTCATCGGACATCGCAGAGCGTGGTATCGTATTGACAGGTGGTGGCGCATTGCTACGTGATCTTGACAAGCTTATCTCACAAGAGACGGGCTTACCAGTGACGGTAGCAGAAGACCCATTAACCTGCGTTAGCCGTGGTGGTGGTATAGCTCTTGATTTCATCAATAACAAAAGCTTGAACATGATTTTTGTGTAAACAGCTTTTGCTCATGAGCGTTATGCCCACATACTTTTGCTATCGCTGCTGTCCTTTTTCAGGGTGGCTAACATAACTCATGAGATGATAAGTAAATAACATTAAAGGTAGCCAATTGCGCTGCCTTTAATTGCATTAATCCATGCTAGAACCCGATATCACCGATAAACATTCATGCTCTAAATAACTGCTATTGCTCATTTTAGAATTCTTAAATTAGACGACTTATGACTCCAAGTATCTTTGCGCGCCAAGCGTTATCACTTCGTAAGACTGCCATTGTATTGATAGCAGCCTTGATACTGATGTGGTTTGATAGCAAAAACTCGGAATGGTTCAATCCAGTACGTAGTACCAGTCATGCTGCCATGCAGCCTATTTATGAGATGTCTCTATTACCGAGCTATGCCAAGCATTGGGCGAGTGGTAGTTTGCAGTCAAAAGAAGCGCTGCGCCGCGAAAACATGCAACTAAAATCGCAACTCATTCATGCACATGCCAAACTGCAGCAACAAGATTATATCTTGGCGCAAAACGCACGCTTGCAGGGGATTTTATCAACCACTAAGCCTGAGCAGTTTGATCTCAACTTAGCTCAAGTCATTGGTACAGATACCAACTTGCTCAGACAGATTGTTGTGCTCAATAAAGGCAAGCAAGATGGTGTACAAGTGGGACAAACGGTCATCGATGAAGATGGTATTTTAGGACAGATCATCAACGTCTATCCTAATACGAGCCGTTTGTTATTGATTACGGATGACCAGCAGTCAGTGGCTGTCACTGTCAAACGTACTGGTCAGCGGGCTATTGTGACAGGCCAAGGTATCCCATCTGCACTGAGCCTAAACTATGTCTTTAAGACTTCAGATGTGCGCGTGGGTGATGAGTTGGTATCATCTGGTTTGGGTGGGCGAATTCCAGCGGGCTATCGTGTTGGCCGTATTGCCCACATCAAAGATGAGCAAGCGGATAATTTTAGAAGTATTGAGGTTACGCCCTCTGCAAACTTTATTGATAATGCGTACGTATTGATACTCCAAGACAAGCTACTCAACAAAAATGACACTGCTATTGGTCAGTAAGCAACGATAAATTAACACTTTATGCAAAACTACCAAATGGCTCATCAAATTTTTTATCCATAGTATCCTATCAATATTCAATCAACCGTATCACAGTAGCCACTATACAATCGCTAAGGTAAGTACTCATGTCGTATCCTGATTCTGAGAATTCAACGGCACTGTTGATTGTGGTCATTGTTCTAAGCTTTATTATTGCTTCATCGCTCAATGTGTATCCATTAAGTCCAAGTATGGCAACACTGCGGCCCATGATTATGATTATGGTGCTGATATATTGGCTACTGTTCCAGCCGCGCTATGTGGGTATCTTTACTGCATTTACCATCGGGCTTATTGCAGATTTGCTGATGGACACCCATTTAGGTCAGCAAGCCTTTGCCGCTGTCGTGGTGGCACTAGTGATCAAAATTACTAGTATCTATGTTAGACAACTAAATACCATCAGCGCATGGTTGATAGCCAGTTTAGGGTTAATCGTTTTCCAGCTGAATTTGTGGATGCTGCAGATGTTTATCCAAAATACTTTTATCGCAAAATCTGCTTTGTCGCTTATGATGAGTATTATCAGCTGGCCACTTGTCTTATTGGCTTTACGCAAATTTGCGCGTTGATGATGTTTATTAACTTACCTATAGAATATCTAAAAAATACATACCTCATAAATCTGTAAATGAAGAGAAGAGCGATGGATATCATTTTAGCGTCTGGTTCGCCGCGCCGTCGAGAGCTACTAGCAAGAGCACAGTTAGATTTTAGAGTGTTGAGCGTAGATATTGATGAAACGCCGCAAGATAATGAGTTACCCAAAGACTATATTGAACGTATGGTCGCTACCAAAGCCATAGCTGCCATAGAGCAACTAAACGAAACTTTAGAAATCGATGAGAACGGTACCAACGAATTAATTATCATTTTGACCTCTGATACCATCGGTGTGTTACCAGATGGCAAGACAGTTTTGGTCAAACCGACCGATCGTGAGCATGCTTATAGCATGTGGCAGCAGATGTCAGATAATATTCATGAAGTATGGACTGCCGTACAAGCCACCAAAATACAGCGGCTACCTAAAGTAACAGAACACAATGCATCAGAGCGCACTCAAGCGTTTCAAATTATCGATCAGCAGCAAATTACTGAGCGTACAGAAGTGACCTTCATACCGTTGACTACAGAGATGATGAGTAATTATTGGGACAGTGGGGAGCCTGCTGATAAAGCGGGTGGGTATGGTATTCAGGGTTTGGGTGCTGCTTGGGTGAGTCGTATCAACGGCAGTTATACCAATGTCGTTGGGTTGCCATTGGCGCAAACGCTGGCCTTAATCAAAGACATGACAGAAGGTAGTGAGGCTATCGCTGACCCGTTATAATCACATATGCACATAATGACACGGTAGGGCAATGGGCAAGAGCAAGGCGCATTTGTTACACTGTCAATCTAATAGACGATGACCGTCTGATAAGAAAGCTGAGAGATAAGAGAAAAAACTATGTCCGAAGAGCTGCTGATTAATATTAGTCCAATGGAATCCCGTGTTGCGGTTTTAGATAATGGCATCTTGGGTGAGATTTATATTGAGCGACATCACAAACTGGGTTTGGTCGGTAATATTTATCTGGGTACAGTCGTACGTGTCCTTCCAGGCATGCAGGCAGCCTTCGTCGATATCGGTCAATCGCGGACAGCATTTTTACATGTTAATGATATGCAGCGCGAACCTCGTCCAGTCACAGAAGACAAAAGCAAAGCAGCTACAAATGACAAAAAAGATAATAGTGACAATAGCGCCACCATAGAAACATCCACGGATAGCTTAGCAGTCACACCACCTGTTGTCAGTGCTCAAAGTACAGAGGTCGTGCCTGTTTCTAAAACCTTGATTCAGCATCGATTACACGAAAGCCAGCGTATCTTGGTACAAGTCACCAAAGACCAGTTGGGTAGCAAAGGCGCTCGCTTAACCACCAATATATCATTACCATCCCGCTATCTGGTCTATTTGCCATCAAGTGATCATATCGGTATATCACAGCGTATTGATGGTGAAGAAGAGCGCACGCGTCTAAAAACTGAGCTCAGTAGCTTAATGCAAACAGTCAATCTAAAAGGTGGTCTGATCGCTCGTACTGCGGCTGAGCGTGTCCCTGTCGATAAGCTAGAAGAAGATATCTACTATCTGTTGCAGCTGTGGCGTACTATCTGTGCTCGCCGCCAAGAGATCAATCATCACCAAAGCTCAGAACTTATTTATCAAGAACTATCGCTACCACTGCGCTCTATTCGTGACTTGGTACATGCTGATACCGAAAAAGTCATCATTGATAATACGCAAATCTATGAACAAGTCAGATACTTTGCCAAAGAGTTTGTACCGTTTATTTACGATAAAATCGTGCATTATACGGCAGAGCAATCACTGTTTGACGTTCATCGGGTTGAAGATGATTTACGTGACGCATTAAAACGTCGTGTCGACTTGAAGTCTGGTGGCTATCTGATTATTGACCAAACAGAAGCAATGACAACGATTGATGTCAATACAGGCTCTTTTGTAGGCGGACGCTCATTAGAAGACACTGTCTACAAGACCAACCTAGAAGCCACACATGCCATCGCACGTCAGCTGCGCCTGCGTAACCTAGGCGGCATTATCATTCTTGATTTTATTGATATGCTAGAGCAGCAGCATAAGGATGATGTATTAGAGAGCTTGCAGGCGCAGCTAACTCAAGACTATGCCAAAACCAAGATTACGCAGGTTAGTGAGCTTGGATTGGTAGAGATGACACGTAAGCGCACGCGTGAGTCACTAGGACAACAGCTGTGTGAGCCTTGCTCAACCTGCCAAGGCCGCGGGTTTGTCAAAACGGCAGAGACAGTTTGCTTTGAGATATTCCGTGAAATCATGCGCTGTGCTCGCACTTATAACTCCCCTAAAAAATTCACAGTAGTGGCTCATGCCGCCGTCATTGATTTATTGCTGACATCAGAGTCAGATACGGTAGCCGATCTAGAGTACCTACTAGGTAGGGTTATTACGTTTGATGTAGAGAATTTATATACTCAAGAACAGTATGATATCGTTTTAGACTGATACCACTGGGTACAGTTAAAATTTTTTTGGTGGCAACACGCCAACTGACAAAGCAGGTTTTTGAGAGCTGGTATCTTTCATCACTTCAGAGATTGTCCTTGCAATGCCTAAAATACTGTGTATAATATACACCACTGAATTATATATGCGCAGCTGACTAAAAAAGCTGGCGCTATTACAGCTGGAGCATCGTTTCTAGCACTATTTCATTATGCCTTTGCTGACATCCATTATAGGAGAGTTGGCGGGGCTTTAAACTATTTTGCTTTTGGCACGCTATAAGTTCGGATAAAGAACTCATTCTGGTTAAGAACAGAAGGCCGCTTTAAGTGAATATTTAACCAAACTGCTTTTGATCATGATCTTGCGACGCAAGAATGACGAAAGCACATATTAGGAGCTTGCTGGCATGGCTAACCAGAGAATCCGTATCCGTCTTAAGTCTTTTGATCATCGTCTGATCGATCAATCTGCACAAGAGATTGTTGATACTGCAAAGCGCACCGGTGCGCAAGTTTGTGGTCCTGTACCGTTGCCGACTCGCATTGAGCGCTTCAACGTTCTAACCTCACCACACGTTAACAAAGACGCGCGTGACCAGTACGAAATCCGTACTCACAAGCGTATGGTTGATATCGTTCAGCCTACTGACAAAACTGTGGATGCGCTAATGAAATTAGATTTAGCGGCGGGTGTTGACGTCCAAATTGCTTTGGGTTAATGCACATTACACACCCAACCCATTAATATAAGATATAAAGAGGTCTAAAATGGCGATCGGTTTAGTCGGTAAAAAATGCGGCATGACCCGTGTCTTCACTGAAACAGGCGCATCTATCCCTGTAACAGTGGTTGAGGTCGATGCGAACCGCATTACTCAAGTAAAAAATACTGATGTAGATGGTTACCAAGCCATCCAAATCACCACAGGTACTCGTCGTGACAGCCGCGTAACAGCCGCACAAAAAGGTCACTTCGCGAAAGCTGGCGTTAAAGCTGGCCGTGGTGTTTGGGAATTTCGTGTCAACGATAGCGATCTTGAAGGTCGTGAGATTGGTGGTGAGATTCTAGCTGACTTGTTCGAACAAGGTCAGATGGTTGATGTGACAGGACAGAGCAAAGGTAAAGGCTTCCAGGGCCCTATCAAACGTCACAACTTTAGTATGCAAGATGCTACTCATGGTAACTCAGTGTCTCATCGTGCACATGGTTCAACTGGTCAAAACCAGTCACCAGGTAAAGTATTCAAGGGCAAAAAGATGGCGGGCCAGATGGGTAACAAGCGTGTTACTGTTCAAGGCCTAGAAGTGATTTCGGTTGACGCCGAAAAAGGGTTACTTGTCATCAAGGGTGCTATCCCAGGTGCCACCGGTGGCGATGTTATCGTACGTCCGTCAGTCAAAGCCTAAGCAAGGGGATTAACGTGGATTTAAAAACAGTTACAGGTGCGGCGGTTGAGCTTTCTGATACGGCATTTGGTCGTGAATTCAACGAAGCACTAGTGCATCAAGTCGTCACCGCTTATTTAGCTGGTGCTCGCCAAGGTACACGCGCACAAAAAACCCGTGCCGAAGTTTCTGGCGGTGGTATCAAGCCATGGCGCCAAAAAGGTACTGGTCGCGCTCGTGCGGGCTCTATTCGTAGCCCAATCTGGCGTTCAGGTGGTCGTGCATTCGCTGCAAAACCACAAGATTGGTCACAGAAAGTAAACCGTAAAATGTATCGCGGTGCGATGCAGTGCATCCTAGCAGAATTGATTCGTCAAGAGCGTCTGATTTTGGTAGAAGAGTTGAGCGTTTCTGGGCCGAAAACTAAAGAACTGATTGCAAAGCTAAATGAGCTTGGTGCACCTCGTGCATTAATCGTCACCAAAGAAGTTGACGAAAACTTATACTTAGCTGCTCGCAACATTCCGCACGTCAATGTACTTGGTACAAACGAAGTGGATCCAGTGAGCTTGATCGCATTTGATAAAGTGATCATGTCAGTTGAAGCTGCGAAACAATTTGAGGAAGCACTAGCATGAACAACGCAAGACTTTATCAGGTCTTAAGAGGGCCTGTATTCTCAGAAAAATCTCAAATGCTTGGCGACTCACTTGGTGTGCAGGTATTTAAAATTGATTCTAATGCTACTAAGCTTGAAGTCAAAAAAGCAGTTGAGTTGATGTTTGAAGGTGTTGAAGTTACTAAAGTAAACACTTTGAATGTTAAAGGTAAGACAAAGCGTTTTGGTAAAAGCATCGGCCGTCGTAACGACTACAAAAAAGCCTATGTTACCTTAAAAGCTGGTCAAGATGTACAAATGGCTGATGCTGGTGAAGACGTAGCGAACACTACTACTTCTACTAGTGAAACAGCGAATAACGAATAAGGATTACACTCATGCCTATCGTAAGAGCAAAGCCAACATCACCAGGCCGTCGTTTTGTTGAAAAAGTTGTGCATCCACACCTTTATAAAGGTCGTCCTTATGCAGCGCTTCTAGAATCAAAAAGTAAGTCAGGTGGTCGTAACAATAATGGTCGTATCACTACTCGTCACATTGGCGGTGGTCATAAGCAACATTATCGCATTATCGACTTCAAACGTACTAAAGACAATATCCCAGCTGTGGTAGAGCGTATTGAATACGATCCTAACCGTACTGCACATATTGCATTACTTAAGTATGCTGATGGCGAACGTCGTTACATCATCGCTGCTAAGAAACAAGCAGTTGGCGATACCGTAATGTCAGGCGAGACGTCTCCAATTCGTCCAGGTAACTGCTTACCGCTAAAAAACATCCCATTGGGTACTGTGATTCACAATATCGAGCTTAAAATCGGTAAAGGTGCACAGATGGCTCGTTCTGCGGGTGCTAGCGTTCAGTTATTAGGCCGTGACGGTATCTATGCTATTCTACGTCTACGTTCAGGCGAAACACGCCGTGTACACGTAAACTGCCGTGCTGTTATTGGTGAAGTTTCTAACACTGAAAACAACTTGAAATCACTTGGTAAAGCTGGTGCTTCACGTTGGCGTGGTGTTCGTCCTTCAGTTCGTGGTGTCGCTATGAACCCGGTTGATCACCCACATGGTGGTGGTGAAGGTCGTAACAAAGGTCGCCATCCAACTAGCCCTTGGGGTCAGAAGTCTAAAGGACTTAAAACGCGTCATAACAAGCGTACTGACAACATGATCATCCGCCGTCGCGCCAAGAAGAAATAAAGGAAGAATTTCATGCCTCGTTCATTGAAAAAAGGTCCATTCATAGACGCGCACTTATTTGCTAAAGTTGAGAATGCATTAGACACCAACTCACGCAAGCCAATTAAAACTTGGTCGCGCCGCTCGATGATCCTACCACAAATGGTTGGCCTAACTTTATCTGTCCACAACGGCCGTACTCACGTACCGGTTATCGTAAGTGAGCAGATGGTTGGTCATAAACTAGGTGAATTTGCCCCGACTCGTACGTATCGTGGTCATGGCATTGACAAAAAAGCTAAGAGATAAGGTGCTTACCATGGAAGTAACTGCAAAATTACGCGGTGCCGCCATATCGGCACAAAAAGTTAGACTCGTTGCTGATGAAGTTCGTGGCAAATCTATTGAGCGTGCTTTGGATATCCTAACGTATAGCAATAAAAAAGGCGCTGTGTTTGTTAAGAAATGTCTTAACTCAGCCATCGCCAATGCCGAACATAATCACGGCCTAGATATCGACGACCTTAAAGTCGCCACTATCTATGTTGATGAAGGCATTACGCTAAAACGTATCCTACCACGTGCCAAAGGTCGCGCTGATCGTATCAGCAAGCGTACTTGTCACATCACTATAAAGGTAGGAGAATAAGTTATGGGTCAAAAAGTACATCCAATCGGAATTCGTCTTGGTGTTGTAAAAAAGCATAATGCAAACTGGTATGCTAACCCTAAACAATACTCAGAATACCTAATCAACGACATTCAAGTCCGTGAATATTTACGCAAAAAGCTAGATAACGCAATGATCAGCAACATCATGATCGAGCGTCCTACTGGCGCTGCTAAGATTACCATCGCCACTGCGCGCCCTGGTATCGTTATCGGTAAGAAAGGCGAAGATATCGAAAGACTTCAAAAAGAATTGACCAAAATTATGGGCGTACCTGCTCAGGTCAACATTGAAGAAATCACGTCACCTGACCTTGATGCACGTTTGGTAGCAGAAGGTATCAGTAGCCAGCTTGAGCGTCGTGTTATGTTCCGTCGTGCGATGAAGCGCGCCGTACAAAACAGCATGCGTTCTGGTGCTAAAGGTATTAAAGTTGAGCTGTCTGGTCGTCTTGGCGGTGCTGAGATTGCTCGTAGCGAATGGTATCGTGAAGGCCGTGTGCCATTACATACACTTCGTGCTGATATTGACTATGCGTCAATTCGTGCAGAGACAACTTACGGCACCATCGGTGTTAAAGTTTGGATTTTCCGCGGAGAAATCCTTGACGGTATGAACAGCGTTTATAATCCCGTCAAAGAAGAGCAGACTCGTGCGCCAAAACGCCGTGGTCGCGGAAACGGAAACCGTCGAAACTCAGACAGAGGTTAAACTATGTTACAGCCAAAACGTACCAAGTTTCGTAAAATGCACAAAGGTCGTAACACTGGGCTAGCTCATCGTGGAAGCACCGTTGCATTCGGACAAATTGGTCTAAAATCATTGACGCGCGGTCGTATGACAGCCCGTCAAATCGAAGCAGCACGTCGTACCATCACTCGTAAAATTAAGCGTGGCGGTAAGATTTGGATTCGTGTATTCCCAGACAAGCCTATTACCAACAAACCATTAGAAGTACGTATGGGTAAAGGTAAAGGTCCAGTCGAGTATTGGGTATGCGAAATCAAGCCTGGTAAAGTGCTATATGAAATTGAAGGGGTGCCAGAAGAGCTTGCACGTGAAGCTTTCACGCTTGCTGCAGCAAAACTGCCCTTTAAAACTACCATTGTTAAGCGGACGATAATGTAATGAAGATCAGTGAATTACGTGATAAATCATTAGAAGAACTGACCCAGTTACTTGATGAAAAGCAACTTGATGCTTTCCGTATTCGTATGGCTAAAGCAACTGGTCAGTTGGGTAATACCCATGAAGTCAGAGGCAATCGTCGCACGATTGCTCAGCTTCAGACTTTGATCAACGAGAAACAACGAGGCGACTCATGAGCGATAACAATCAAACAGCTACCAATGCTAGCGTATTGACAGGACGAGTTGTCAGCGACAAGATGGACAAGTCCATCACAGTTTTGATTGAGCGTCTGGTTCGTCATCCTTTGTATGGCAAACAGCTTCGTCGTTCTACTAAAATCAAAGCACATGATGAGAACAACGTTTGCCAACAAGGCGACCTTGTCCGTATCAAAGAAACGCGTCCAATCTCAAAAACTAAGTCTTGGACTTTAGTTGATGTGGTTGAAAAAGTAGAAAAAATCTAAGTAAATTGCATTAAAAGCCAGAAGCTGTTAAAATAGCCGCCTTTTTAAGGATGCTGATTGCGCCGAGCGTATATCACTCACATTAAGAGTAAGTTGCGGTTATTTATATTAAAATGCCGTCCTACTCATTCTGTGCTAGCGGCAGCAACTGGTTTTTATTGCTCATACGTGTGGAGTAACGCTATGATTCAGGTTGAGTCAATGCTGGAAGTTGCAGACAATAGCGGTGCAAGGCGAGTTCAGTGCATTAAAGTACTGGGTGGTTCTCATCGTCGTTATGCATCAGTTGGCGACATTATTAAAGTAACGGTTAAAGAAGCCATTCCTCGTGGTCGTGTTAAAAAAGGCGACGTGATGAATGCAGTAGTTGTACGTACCAAAAAAGGCGTTCGTCGTCCAGATGGTTCTGTGTTACGTTTTGATGACAATGCTGCGGTATTGTTGAACCAAAACAAAGCGCCGATTGCAACTCGTATTTTTGGACCGGTAACTCGTGAACTACGTGGTGATCAGTTTATGAAAATTGTATCACTAGCACCAGAAGTATTGTGAGGTAATCCATGTCAAAATTACGTAAAGGCGATACAGTTATCGTGATTGCTGGGAAAGACAAAGGCAAGCAGGGTACTGTACAAGCTGTAAAAAACGATCGTATTAAAGTTGAAGGCATTAATATTGTCACTAAACATCAGAAGCCAAATCAGGCAACTGGCGTTGAAGGTGGCATTCTTAAGCAAGAAGCTTTTCTGCATATCTCAAATGTCGCAATCTTAAATGCGCAAACCCAAAAAGCAGACCGTATTACTTATCAGTTTGGCGAAGATGGCAAGAAACAACGCGTCTATCGTTCAAACGGTGAAGTAGTGGCGACTGCGTAAGACACTAAGGGTGTAATGGTAATGGCAAGATTAAAATCTTTATATAACGATAAATTAAAGCAGCAAATCAAAGAAGATCTTGGTTTGGACAACGTGATGCAAGTGCCTAAAATCACTAAAATCACACTTAACATGGGTGTGGGCGGCGCGTCTCAAGACAAAAAATTACTTGAAGGTGCTGTAGCTGACATGACCGCGATTGCTGGTCAAAAACCTGTTGTCACCAAAGCGCGTAAATCAGTTGCTGGCTTTAAGATTCGTGAAGAATGGCCAATTGGCTGTAAAGTAACGCTACGCGGTGAGCAAATGTACGAATTTTTAGATCGTCTCGTTGCCATTGCAATTCCTCGTATTCGTGATTTCCGCGGTTTTTCACCTAAAGCCTTTGACGGACGTGGTAACTACTCATTGGGTATCAAAGAACAGATCGTATTCCCAGAAGTAGATTTTGACAAGATTGACCGTATCCGTGGTATGGATGTGACAATCACCACGTCAGCTCAATCTGATGAAGAAGGTCGTGCGTTGCTTAAAGCATTCGGCTTCCCATTTAAATAAGGTAAAGACGTTATGGCAAAGAAGAGCATGATTAACCGCGAATTAAAGCGCGAAAAAATGGTTGCTAAATATGCTGAAAAGCGTATCAAGCTAAAAGAAACTATCAGTGATATGACTGCAAGTGACGAAGCTCGTATGGAAGCGATGTTAGAGCTACAAGCTCTTCCACGCAATTCATCACCAGTACGTCTGCGTAATCGTTGTGCTATCACCGGTCGTCCTCACGGTTACTTCCGCAAGTTTGGCTTATCACGCAATATGCTGCGTGAGCGTGTCATGCAAGGCGATGTGCCTGGTGTTCGTAAAGCAAGCTGGTAAGGAGTAACTATATGAGTATGCAAGATACCGTTGGGGATATGCTAACCCGTATCCGTAACGCACAAATGGCTAACAAAGTATCGGTAGCAATGCCGAGCTCTAAATTACGTAAATCAATTGCTGATTTGCTAGTTAGCGAAGGTTATGTGGCGAGCGCCGTTGTTACTGAGCAAGAAAACAACAAAGCAACCCTTACTATTGAATTGAAATACTTCGAAGGCCGTGCGGTTATCGAAACTATTCAACGTTATAGCCGCCCTGGTCTTCGCCAGTTCCGCGGTAAAGACGAAATCCCTACTGTTAAGCAAGGTATGGGTGTTGCTATCGTATCTACTAGCCAAGGTATCATGAGCGATCGTGCTGCACGCGCTGCTGGTATCGGTGGTGAAATCGTTGCATTTGTAGCGTAAGCTATACGACGATGAAGTCTATTTGATGTTGGTTAGGCTTCTATCGATTGAGTAATGTTAAATTATTTCAAATTGATAGGTGTCTAACACAGTCAACTATGCTAAACTAACACGCTTTTTAGCCTGTTAGTTTTTTCGCTAATATAAAGAAGTTAAATTTTTTAAGGAATATTCCTATGTCTCGTGTGGCTAAAGCCCCAGTGACGCTGCCAAATGGCGTAAGCGTTACTTTGAACGATCGGCAGGTCGAAGTTAAAGGCAAGAACGGTACTATGTCTTTACACCTGCATGAATTGGTCGAGCTGAAACAGGAAGATGATGCTATCATTTTCTCACCTACAGTCGATTCAAAAGAAGCTATGATGCACACTGGCACCATGCGCGCTCTTATTAACAACTATGTTAAAGGCGTGAACGAAGGCTTTGAAAGACGTCTTCAGTTAATTGGTGTTGGTTATCGCGCACAAGTCGCTGGTAACAAAGTAACCTTGAACGTTGGTTACTCTCATCCAGTAGAGTACACGTTACCTGAAGGTGTGTCAGCTGAAACCCCAACGCAAACTGAAATTGTTTTGAAATCAAACAATAAACAGCAGCTTGGTCAAGCAGCGGCTAATATCCGTGGTTTCCGCCCACCTGAGCCTTATAAAGGTAAAGGTATTCGTTATAGTGACGAGCATGTGATTCGCAAAGAAGCTAAGAAAAAATAAGGTGAGTTGAAATGTTTGATAAAAAAGCAGCTCGTCTGCGTCGAGCTAAGAAAACACGCGCACATATCCGTTTCTTAGGCGTTCATCGCTTAACGGTTAACCGCACGTCAAAACATATTTATGCCCAGATTATCTCTCCAAATGGTGGTGAAGTGATTGCTCAGGCATCTACCTTAGACAGCAGCTTGCGTTCAGGCGCGACTGGTAATGCTGATTCAGCAACGTCTGTAGGCCAAATGATCGCAGAACGCGCAAAAGCAGCTGGCATTACTAAAGTTGCCTTTGACCGTAGTGGTTTCAAATATCATGGTCGAGTTAAAGCTTTAGCAGAAGCTGCTCGCGAAAACGGATTGGAGTTTTAATCATGGCTAGAAATGATAAAAATGATAAAAATGAACAGACTGACGGTCTAGTAGAACGCTTAGTTACCGTTGATCGCGTTGCAAAAGTTGTTAAAGGTGGTCGTATTTTCTCTTTCACTGCGTTGACCGTAGTGGGTGATGGTAATGGTCGTGTTGGTTTTGGTCGTGGTAAAGCGCGTGAAGTGCCTGCTGCTATCCAAAAAGCACTAGAAGCTGCCAAACGTAATATGATTACTGTTGAGCTAAATGATGCAACTTTGTATCATCCGATCAAAGCACGTCATGGTGCTAGTAAAGTTTATATGCAGCCTGCATCTGAAGGTACTGGCGTAATCGCTGGTGGCGCAATGCGTGCTGTATTAGAAGTTGCTGGTGTCAAAGATGTTTTGACTAAATGTTATGGTTCTACCAATACTGCTAACGTTGTTCGCGCGACGTTTAACGGTTTACGTGATATGTCAACTCCAGAGAAGATGGCAGCTAAACGTGGTAAATCTGTAGACGAAATCTTGGGTTAACTTAGACTAGGTGAGTTACGATGAAAAAAATGAAAGTCACTCAATTTAAATCGGGTGCCCATCGCCTAAAGAGCCACAAAGCGAGCTTGAAAGGATTGGGTTTACGCCGCATTAATCACACTGTTGTAGTAGAAGATACTCCTTCAACACGTGGTATGGTTAATCGCGTTAACTACATGGTAAAAGTGGAGGAAGCGTAATGGGTCTTAGATTAAATGAATTATCACCAGGTGTTGGCGCAAAGAAAACTGCCCAACGTCGTGGTCGTGGTATCGGTTCAGGTCTTGGTAAGACTGGTGGTCGTGGTGTAAAAGGTCAGAAATCTCGTTCAGGTTCTAGCATTCGCTCAGGATTTGAAGGTGGTCAAATGCCTTTATATCGTCGTCTACCAAAATTTGGTTTTACCAGTAAACTGGCTATGAAGACTGCTGAAGTACGTCTTTCTGAACTGAATAAAATTGAAGGCGATGTAGTTAGCCTTGAAACACTTAAAGCTGCTAACCTTATCCGTCACGATATGAAACGTGCTCGTGTAATGCTATCAGGTGAAGTCACTAAAGCTTATACTTTCAAAGGTATCAAAGTGACTAAAGGTGCTAAGCAAGCAATCGAAGCTGCTGGTGGTAGCATCGAGGAGTAGTAACGTGTCAAAGCAATCAATGTCATCGGCTGGTATACCGCTTAATCCATTCGCATTTATACGTAAGTATGATGAGCTATGGTCGCGTTTATTATTCTTAATCGGCGCATTGATTGTTTATCGTTTAGGGTCGCATATTCCAGTCCCGGGTATTAATCCGGTTAATCTGGCTGATCTGTTTTCGCGCAACGAAAATACCATTTTGAGCATGTTCAACATGTTCTCAGGTGGTGCGCTAGAGCGTATGTCTATTATGGCGCTTGGCATTATGCCATATATCTCAGCATCGATTATTGTACAGATGATGTCTGCGGTATTGCCATCGCTTGAAGCTCTCAAAAAAGAGGGTGAAGCGGGACGACGCAAGCTGAACAAGTATACCCGTCAAGGAACGCTTGCTTTAGCACTAGTACAGTCATTAGGAATGTGTGCTGGCTTAATCAGCCAAAATCTTACCTTATCATCTGGTCTGACTTTCTATATTCCAGCCGTTACTTCATTGGTAGCGGGCGCAATGTTCTTGATGTGGCTTGGTGAGCAGATTACAGAACGCGGCGTTGGTAATGGTATATCAATGCTCATTTTTGCGAGTATTGTTGCTGGTACGCCAGGTATGATTTCGCAATCTATCGAACAGGTCAATCAAGGTCAAATGAACTTGATTGTACTATTTATTTTTGTATTGTTAGGCATCGCGGTCACTGCAGGTATCGTTTATATTGAACGTGCTCAGCGCCGTGTTCCTGTCAACTATGCACAGAAGCAACAGCAAGGTCGCAAAATATATGCTCAGCAGCAGTCACATCTGCCGTTGAAGCTCAACATGGCAGGGGTTATCCCAGCTATTTTTGCCAGTTCTTTGTTGCTGTTTCCAGCAAGTTTAGGGCAATGGGTTGGTCAATCAACTGATCCTACCTTTGTACAAAAAATACTACAAAATATGGCATTGGTACTGTCTCCTGGACAACCGCTATATTTAGTACTGTTTGGTGCAATGATTATTTTCTTCTGTTATTTTTATACGGCACTAGTATTTAGTCCACGTGAAGTAGCAGAGAACCTTAAACGTAGTGGTGCGTATATCCCAGGTATCCGCCCCGGACAACAAACTCAGCGTTACCTCGATCATGTATTAAACCGACTGACCTTTATTGGCGCGATGTATATGACGGTTATTTGTTTAATGCCAATGGTCGTCCAGTCATCGTTTGGTGTACCGTTTCAACTTGGTGGTACGTCGCTACTGATTATGGTGGTTGTGGTAATGGATTTCATCTCGCAGATTCAAGCGCATTTGATGACCCATCAATATCATGATCAGACGTTAATTCAATCGCCCACTCAACCTTAATGAGCGGTACGATATTTCAAGGAGCATGCTATGAAAGTTCAAGCATCAGTTAAAAAGATTTGTGGTAGCTGTAAAGTTGTGCGCCGTAAAGGCCGTGTACATATTATCTGTACAGCAGAACCGCGCCACAAGCAACGTCAAGGTTAATATTTGATAGCACGAGTTTTTTAACTTTTGTTACTAGATAAATTAATACTTGAAAAATAACGGCGGATGGGATATCATCCGCCACTTGCCGTGTTTATGCAGAATGTTTTATAATGTTTTCGATCGATAGGCTTTTAACTAAGTCAAAAGAACGACTATCGTTATAAAGAATCTAGTATTAACAGCAACAAATCTGAAGAATAATGCCTTATTGATAAATAACGCTTATTTTTCTTTAATGGAGAGAAATCAATGGCTCGTATTGCCGGCGTAAACATTCCGGATAATAAGCATGCTGTTATTTCACTAACTTACATCTTTGGTGTAGGTCGTACCACTGCTCAGAAAATCTTAGAAGCAGTTGGCATTGCCCCTACTACTAAAGTTAGTCAGTTAGATGATACACAGTTGGATGCTATCCGTGCACAAGTTGCAAATTACATGACTGAAGGTGACCTTCGTCGTGAAGTTTCAATGAATATTAAGCGTTTAGTTGATCTTGGTTGTTACCGTGGCATCCGCCATCGTCGTAACCTACCAGTTAGAGGTCAGAACACCAAGAACAACGCTCGTACTCGCAAGGGTCCGACACGTCCTCTCAAAAGATAATTAACTTAGGAAGCTAAAAGATGGCAAAAGACACTCGTAGTCGCAAAAAGGTGACTCGTCGTTCAGTATCGGAGGGCATCGCCCATATCCATGCGTCTTTTAATAACACCATTGTTACGATTACCGATCGTCAAGGTAATGCATTGGCTTGGGCCACTTCAGGTGGACAAGGCTTCCGTGGTTCACGTAAATCTACACCATTTGCAGCTCAGGTTGCAGCTGAAGTCGCTGGTAAAGCGGCTCAAGAATATGGTGTTAAGAATATCGACGTTTTGGTCAAAGGACCAGGACCGGGTCGTGAGTCTGCGGTAAGAGCACTAGGTGCATTGGGTTATAAAGTTAACAGCATCTCTGATGTAACCCCAATCCCACACAATGGTTGCCGTGCGCCGAAAAAGCGCCGCGTCTAATATTAAAGACGAAGCTTTTTATCCCAAAAGCTTATAGGAGACATAACAATGGCCCGTTATATTGGACCAAAACTTAAATTATCACGTCGTGAAGGCACTGACTTAGGTCTTAAGTCTGGCGTTAAACCATACGACGTAAAAACGAAAAAAGCTGGTCGTCCACCAGGTCAACATGGTGTAAGCCGTAACAAGACCTCAGAATATGCTCTACAGTTGCGTGAAAAGCAAAAAGTTAAGCGTATCTACGGTGTATTAGAGCGTCAGTTCGCTAATTACTATAAAGAAGCTGCTCGTAAGCGTGGTGCTACTGGTGAAAACTTGTTGGCTATGCTTGAAAGCCGTCTAGACAACGTGGTATATCGCATGGGCTTTGGCTCAACTCGCGCTGAAGCACGTCAGCTAGTCAGTCATCGTACTATTATGGTAAAAAAAGCTGGTCGTGATGAGTTTGTTCGTGTGAACATTCCATCAATTCAGCTTCAAGATGGTGATGTCATCGCTATCCAAGAGAAGTCTCGCGAACAGCTACGTATCAAAAACGCTATCGAACTAGCGACACAACGTGGTATTCCAGAATGGCTTGATGTTGATCACAGCAAACTACAAGGCACGTTCAAAAAAGCGCCTGATCGTATTGATCTACCTGCTGAAATCAACGAAAGCTTGATCGTTGAGCTATACTCTAAGTAATAACGTCATGCTCAATGTTATAAAAATGGCATTGAGCAATTAACGTTAATTAAACCAGTTTAATAAATCGAGGTGACATCATGATGCTAAATGCAACTGAGTTTCTAACGCCGAATGCCATTAATGTGGATACGGTTAACGAAACGATTGCGAAAGTCACGCTCGAACCGTTAGAACGCGGCTTTGGGCATACCTTAGGTAATGCTCTGCGTCGCATCTTGTTATCTTCATTACCTGGTGCTGCAGTCATTGAAGCTGAGATTGATGGTGTTGACCATGAATACTCAACGCTTGAAGGACTACAAGAAGACGTACTTGACCTGCTTTTGAACCTAAAAGGCTTGGCAATTACACTTCATGACCAAAATGAAGTATTTTTGACCTTGGATAAACAAGGTCCAGGCACTATTACTGCTGCAGACATCGCGTTACCGCACAATGTTGACATCATCAATCCAGAATTGGTCTTGGGTACATTGAGCGACCGTGGTCATCTTAAGATGCGTTTGCGTGTAGTGATGGGTCGTGGATATGAGCCAGCAAACCAGCGCCGTGAAGATGGTGATACTAGAGCAATTGGACGTTTGAAACTTGATGCAAGTTTTAGTCCTGTGCTTCGTGTTGCTTATCAGGTTGAGAACGCTCGCGTGGAGCAGCGTACTGATCTTGATCGTCTTATCGTTGAGCTTGAAACTAATGGCACTATAGATCCAGAAGAAGCAATTCGTAAAGCAGCAACTATTTTACAGCAACAGATTTCTATCTTTGTTGACCTAGAAGCTGAAGAAGCGCCTGAGCCTGTGAAAGAAAAAGAAGAGGTTGATCCGGTGCTATTACGCCCTGTGGACGATCTTGAACTAACGGTTCGCTCAGCCAACTGCTTGAAAGCTGAAAACATTTACTATATCGGTGATTTGGTACAGCGTTCAGAGACTGAACTTCTAAAAACCCCAAATCTTGGTAAGAAATCATTAACAGAAATCAAGGACGTATTAGCGTCTAAAGATTTAGAGCTTGGTATGCGCCTAGATAACTGGCCACCAGCTGATTTACGTGTTGATGATCGCTTTTCTTATCGTAGCCGTTAAACTTTAAGGATTTTTGACTATGCGCCATCGTAAGAGTGGAGTCAAGCTGGGTCGTACCGGCAGTCATCGTAAGGCAATGTTTCAGAACATGACCAACTCATTATTTGAGCATGAACTGATTAAAACAACTTTACCAAAAGCTAAAGAACTACGTCGCGTTGCCGAGCCATTGATCACTATGGCTAAAGAAGACAGCGTTGCTAACCGTCGTTTAGCATTCAGCCGTATGCGTAGCAAAGCTATGGTAGGCAAATTATTTGGCACGTTAGGTCCTCGTTACCAGACGCGTCCAGGTGGTTATTTGCGTATCATAAAATGTGGTTACCGTGATGGTGACAACGCGCCAATGGCTTATGTAGAATTAGTTGATCGCGACTAATTTTGCATCAAAGACATATTTCATAAAAAAAGCTCCAATTGAATTGGAGCTTTTTTTTGTGCTTAAATTTAGTTAATTATATTGCTATCTGATCACAGTAGTAATGAATCGACATCAGCAGCACCTTGCCTAATGACTTCAGGGCGGCTACTAGTCATATCTACAATGGTGGTGAGCTTGGTCGTTTTTATACCTGCATTGATGAGTCCGTCGATTTGATTGCCTAATAAGTCTTCAATCTCAAATGGATCATCCAATATATCATCTCGATTGGGAAGAATTAGCGAGCTGGTCAGAATAGGTTCATCCATCGCTTCTAATAATGCCTGAGCAATTGGATTACTAGGCACACGAATGCCAATGGTTTTTTTCTTCGCATGCGCTAATTTTTTCGGTACATCTTTTGTCGCATTGAGGATGAAAGTAATCGGGGCAGGGGTGTGGGCTTTAAGTTGCTTAAATTGTACGTTATCCACGGTTGCATAGTTGGCAATTTCGCTTAGATCACGGCATAACAGTGTAAATTGATGCTTATCGTCAAGCTCACGAATTTGCTTGAGCTTAGTCAAAGCGTCTTTTGCACCTAATCGACAACCAAAAGCGTAACTGGTATCGGTTGGGTAAATGATTAATTGGTCTTTGCGCAGTAGGTCAGCGGCTTGCTCAATTAGACGTGGCTGAGGATTATCGGGATGAATGTAGAAGACTTCCATAATGGTTCCTTATTTTATAATTATTGGTTTTTAATTGAGACAATTTTTTCATTAATTAGATGTAGTTCAATCGTTGGACATATTAAAAAAGTTATTTTAAAAATTAAGCAAATCTGTATTTTTAAAATACTACTTTAGTTGTCAGTATAGCTTAAAGCAAATATAAGTTTAGTGGCAAGGCGTTACCAACCGTAGAAAATCGTTAAGAAATAGGAACGCCTAGTAACTCGAATTAAGCGTTGATTTCAGATGAAGAAGTACAAACGCTAAGTAAAGCAGTCAGTAAAGTCTTAGCGTCACGCGGCAGAGTATGAGGTTTGGCTATATAGCTTTCTACTTGTTGATAGACATCACTAGCAAAGATGCTACTACTAGTATCGAAGTCGGCAAACAAATTATCTTGTGAGACTTGGAAATGTCGTCCACATGCTAAGGTGAATAAACACTCTAACGCCTGCGGCTTGATCTCTACGCGCTCAAACGCTTGCTGCTGAGCCTCTGTCCGACCGTCTGGAGCATACCAGTAGCCAAAGTCAGGTAATTGTCTACGAGCGTCACCAGCCACGCACCAATGACTCATTTCTAGTAAACTCTTAACTATAAATGTACATTACTAAGTTATTGATTGATAAAGAAGTAATTGTAATGATGTAAAATCAGCTTCTTGATAAAAAAATGTACAATATTCCTCATAAAAGGAGATATTGTACATTAAGTGAGTCATTGGAATTATCACTTTTCAAAGCACTAAGAAGCTTATATTAGCCGTGTATATACAATCGAGACATATCAATATTTTATTTTTGATGAATAGATCGGGACTTTTTGTTGGTTCTTCTCTTAGTAGATATTCTTTGTTTTTTCAATAAAATTGGGAAGGCTAGAATATTTACTATAGTTATCATCGGCTGAATAGTAGCCTGATGAATATACTTCACATGACTGCTTTGAAATTTTAAAATTAAGTAAGTATGAATTTGCAATATGTAGTTAATAAACTAATTATCCCTTAACGTAGAAAAATCTGTATGCATTAATGTTTCTAAAGCTATTCTAGCCGTAGGAGGAGGATTCGTAATCATCTCTTGATAATTAACTTCTAAGTTTTTTAGAAACACCTCTGATATCGGTCGACCTGAAAAATCATCAAAGCTAGGTGAAAAATGTATACCTATAGCTTCACACATAGCCTTTTCTAAGCCTTGAGGTCTTGCTTCAACCAATTGAAATAGCTCTTGCTCTTCACTTGTTCTACCACATTCAGTATACCAGTAACCATAGTCATCTAATTTGCGTCGTTTTTGCCCTGCCAAACAGTAATGAGCAATTTCATGTAATAGGCTTCTTGGGTAGTTTTCTTTAAAAAAGATCTTCGCATTTGTATCTGCTTTTGGCGCTTCATAGTAGGGTTCATCTACTCCACCAATTATGGTTAGAGTAGGAAAAAGATGTTCAAATAAAATTTTTAGTTTGTTACACAAATGATCGTCATTCATAGGAATACTTTTAAGGCATCTTAATAGCCGTAATATGAGAAATAAAGCTTTAGAGAGGCTTTATTCATAGATTGTATTTGAGCTAAACAGGAACAAGATTAAGCTATTTATTAGATCTTTTCACTAATCTTATATGTGGAGAATCTGCTAACTCTCTTTGAAGTTCAAAATTCTGTCTTAGAATGTTAAGATAATCTTGCATTATAATGTCATATTCTTCTTTTATCATGTCGTATTTCAAATTAGCTTTGATTTTGAGCTCTTTTTCATGTTTTAACTTAGTAGAAGTATTAGGTTTTTCTTGAGCACGATTTTTGCGTTCTTCTTCCGCTTTTGTTATTGCTTCGCAAAGTTCTGGATATCTCTCATTACGGACATACCCTTTTCCTTTACCTGCCTCTCTACCTACAGCGTCTCTAGTAAACTTAAACCGTGATGACTTTGTATTGACAATTTTGGCTGTACCATCTTGTAGACGATTCAAAGCATCCCAATAAGCCTGTTCTGCCTGGCTAGTTTTCATGTTATTTCTCTTGATTTACTTCTAATACTGAAAGAAGACTGTCTATTTTTTTAATACTCACTTCGTATTCATGATGAACACGCTTTGGAATATCTAAAGTGAGTTGAGACTTATAAAAATCTTTAGTTTGTAGCAAAATACTTTTGGATTCTGGTGAAAACACCGCATTTTCACAGCTAATACAAGCAGATGCCAATACACCAGCACCTTTATCACAAGGTTTAATAGACATACATCCGCCAACTAAAGTAGATCGATAACGAATTTTGCCATTTTTGACTGCTTTCTTAGTACTATTTCTATTATCTAAGAACTTAGGAAGCTTATTCTCTACTTTTCTTTTTTGTAGATTTTTACCAGCTGCACCAGTTAGTGTCACCCTGCTATCTAACAATTCATGCAAATTATCTGACTCTACTCTTGCTTGGGCCTCCTGCCATTCCTTTTGCATAGCTTTGACTTCAGGGCCGTTGCCTAAAATATTTATCGCTCTAGAGTTTGAGTCCGTGTAATAGACTGTCATCATCATGCTTATATGTTTTAGCTGGGATTTAAGAGTAGGATATGAAACATAACCACTAGAAGCAGCATACACGGCTAAGGAGCGTCTAAACTGATGAAAGCCTAAAGGCCAAGGCTTACCTAATTTAATATTATTAGATATTTCATCGCCGTATAAAAATTGACTGACTTCCTTTAAGTCTTGTTCTGAAATTAATAAGTGCTCTGATGACATTATTTTTTGAATGAGGTTGCTATTTAAGGCAGTTGTTGCATAATCAAAATGCGGATGAGGCTTTCCAGATTTCCCATTTTCAATTGAAAAAAACAACGGTAACTTACTCTCATCTTCTGCCACCTGACTCTTATTAGCAGACCAGTTCAAAGCTCCTTGAGTGATAAATTTAGCTGCTTCAAAAGCTTCTTCAACAATTGAACCTGTTACCCATTTTGTAAATCTTGGTACTCCATTACTTTCCAATTTTGTTGTAGTTGACCATACTACAGGTATATTCCCAGTATCGGAATGAATATGTCTTAGCCCGTTGAAAGGGATAGATAGTAATTCATTTTTACGCATACCTGTAAACGCAGCTATAACAAAAGCGCTTTTCATCTGTATTTGACCTAAGCTGATTGTTAAACTTAACCAATTAGCATTCTTGATGATGTTTAAATCTGTTAATTCTGCTAAAATCTTAGTTAGCTTTGTATCTGTCTTCAAAGCAGTTTGCCAATAAAATCTGATTAAGCTTTTTTGTGATTTAGTAAGCTTACTCATAGGTACACTCTGATCTAATCTTAATGCTTCATCTCTTACTTTAGTACGTGCAGAAAAAACATATGAGATCTGCTCAGCGTGCTTATTAAAAACCTGCAAACTTTCAATGGTATCTTTTAGCAGGTTCTGATAAATACGTGAAGGAATGATCATGGTTTGAAGACTTTGAGAAGTCTCAGGGAAAGATTTTCTAGTCTTTCTTAGTTTGCTTGAAAATTCTTTTGAAGGTTGCATGTTACACCAAAAATTACTTTGATTTAAAACAGATGCTGTATCAATAAATCTTTGTATCTTGCCTAAATGCAAACCTATTTGTTTCTCCGTCGAACTATTAGTTACTAGGAAGTCGATTGCACTACTGTCAGTAAATATATTATTAAAGTCAATATTATTGTTTACACAGTAACTAATTAGGAAGGATATAGCGACTATATCACTATTCAATTTTGACATAGAACATCCATTCATCTCACAATTCCAATTGAGAGTAAATACCTTCAAAAACTTAACTGCTGATTTGAATTTTTTGCCGTCGGTATTAATAGATGAGGATAGGTTCCGAATTTTAGTTCTAAAATTAATAGTTCTATGTGAATTGCTAGTAGCACTATAGTCCCAAATATCATCAGAGAATAATGATAAAGCATCTCCACTCTTGGAAAGCGTTACAATCAAACCAGATGATGGGTTTTCGATTAGGTCTTTAGATATTGGTTGTATCTCTTTAACGAGGGGTTCACGCATCATTGTCTTGGTCATAAACTTAAGCTTTTTCTGTTAGATTCTGAGGCTACAGTGAGAAAATTTATATGCTCATCCCAATACTCATTATAAATTTGCATTTTTATTTTTTGTTCAGCATCATCAACGAGTTCAATTACTCTATTATCTTTTCCTTTAAGAATATTGATAATCTCGTCAATTCTAAATAGTGATGGTTCTATAGAGAGAAGATGATATTCAGGATCATCACGAATCATAGAAGACTTTAGTAGAGCCTCCTTCAAACTTAATAGTTTATGTATATCTTCAAAATCTATATGAATTGCAAAAAATTCACAGAACAAACAACTTTCAAATGTAGCACAGGAAGGGTTGGGGGCTTCATTATTAAAGCCCAATGCCTTAACAGGATCATTATCTGATAGGTTAGAACAAGATCCTGCTGGTATTTTCTCCGTATCATAGTTAGTTGAAGTCTTGATAGATATAGTTTGTTCATTAGTTCGATTAGACCTAAGAACTGCGGTAATCATTTTTTCGTGATAATGATTCATCTCTATTGCTTGAGACTCAATATCGATCGAAGTGTAAGATTTAGCTACTGTAGTTAAAGAGTTATTCAACTTCCTAGCTACTAATGACAAATTTCCTTTAGAATGTTTTATGTAGTATTCCGCACATAGGTTTCTAATGTCTCTAGCAGTAACCCTTTTAACCCCTTTAAAAAGTGGAGTATTGTCGTCAATAGAACTGACAGAGCTACGTGCAAAACGCTTTAATTGACGATGTTCTCCAATACGCATAAACAAGTATTCTTGACAGTCTCCAGGAAGATGAAGGTTATCAACCCACTCTCTAAGTTTCAAATACTGTATGAGATAACGTTTTAAGTGAGAAGGAGCGGAAAATTCAATCTGTCTACCTGCTCGATATTTATGTTTTTTAGCAAAAGTTGATAAGCCAAGGTTTTCCAAATTTAAATCAGATATTTTCAAATCAAGTGTGGGTTGTATATTAGCAGCAGTGAAAGAAAGGTAAATGTAATAAAAGCAATATGTACATAGGTTATAAGCATAAATTTTTCTAGAGTCTAAATTCTCATTGATCCATGTATTTCTGTTGTTTATTAATGTGTTTTTATAGAAATCTTTCTTAGTATGCTCACAATTATAATAATTTGATAAAGCATTTTTTACCTCATTAAAGGGTAAGGGTTCACCACTATTGTAGAAGCAATTAGGTAGTTTCTTTATGCCATATTTTCTAGTTGAATCCCAATAATAATCATTACTTGATGATTTTGCTAAAGTAATAGGTATAGGGTAGATTTTATTTAATATGGCGTATGAGAATTCATTAAAGTATGTAATGCAGGTTTGTAAGAAGTTTTTGAAGTCTTCTAATGAGGAGTCTCTTTCTTTACTGTTATGCCCCATATGACGATGCTTGGGAATAATACTAAGTATATCGATATCAGATAAGTTATAAGCGATTTTTATGAAATCTCTTGCAGTATTTAGCTTGTCATAAAGAGTTGTAGTGCTTATAGATTTTGCACCACTTAAACGCGCCTTTTGATAGAGATTAATTTGATAATATTTATAATTAGATGCTAAATCATCTAAAGTAAGAGGCTTAGAGCCTTCAAAATCACAAAAATCAAAAAAATATCTTAAATTATGAAGGTAACCTCGCACCGTTTCATCTCTCAACCCTTTTTGAAGGATTTCCCTAAGGTACCTTCTCAACCATTCTACACGTTCTATAGACAATGTTGATTCATCAACTAGGCCCGTAATATAGCTCTTAGTTTTATCTCGGGAATGACCAGAATCGTTCTCTCTATTGGTATAGCAGACTCTACCAATATCGACTTTAAAGGACACACCATCAGCTCTTGAACCTACAATTACTGTGTATTGAGGATCAACGATATCTTCTATTTGCTTAGTGCTTATCTCAATAAGCTGCCTGTCATTGAAAGAATTAGACATTATATTCGCCCTTATCAAATGTTACGCCGAACGTATCTTGTATATCATTGAATTCTTTTACTTCCGAGTCGAATTTTAGATAGGCCTCAGTGGTTGTTAGGCTTCTATGGTTTAACCTTTGTCTGACATGATCAAATATCTTAGAATCAGGGTATTCCTTAGCTCTAAGGTTTCTTACGATATTCATCCCATAGGTAGCACGCAAATCATGGAATGAAAAATTTTGAAGACTTGGTTCAAATTTTTGAACCTTGGAAATGAATTTTTTTAATTCATTTCTTAAAGATTGGCCGTTTTTAGGTACCATAACGGGCGCTTCAGTGTTCCAAACTGGTTTAGGGTTGTTACGATTACGATCTATAATTTCTCTTTCAGCAGTTAAATAGGGGTTTCCAGTTCGAGTTAAAAACACATAGTTATCGTCAGTATTTGCATAAAAGCTGTTTATATTTTGTCTTCTATGTTCCGCTCTTTCGCAATCTATATATGTTGCTAAATGATCAATTAGGTTACGTGAAAACATTAAGCGGTTTAGTCGCCCACCCTTTGAATCTGTTCTGTATTTATATCCAGTATTTATCACGGCATAATTTGAATCAGCATTTTGTTCTAAGTAGTGGAGAGCAGTTTTGATACAAGCAATAGAGAGAGTGCATACGCTTTGTTGTCTAGCTCCTGTTCCGAGAGCTATTCTTATCATTAGCTCTAACTCTATTGACGCATAGTTTTTATCAAATGCCCTGAAAATAATTTCTTGTTCTTCAGAGCTTAAAGGACGCAGACTGCCTCCATCTCTCAACTTACCTAGTGATGGTAAGGGTTTTCTGCTGCTTCTTAGCTTGAGATCATTTGTAATAACACTAATATTCCTCATTATTCCTACATTATTATGAATAGGTATAGAAACCTTCCTTTCTCTAAAGGGCTTATTCTCTATATCAGACTGAGATACGAATGATTGATGCTGTATATAATTATAGAAATGAGCAACAGAGGACAGAATGTTATTAATGTATTGAGAGCTAAAGTCGTGCTGTTCTATTACAGCCTGTAAAAAAGCTTTGAATTTGCGAGGAACTCTTTGCTGATACTGGGTAGGTAAGTCTAAAAAGTGTTGGTTACTATGTTCTAGGTACTGTAGATAGTATTTTAGGTGGATAGCTCTTGCGGATAACGTTTTCATATTTGAAAGCGCAGGAGTGTCTAGTTGTCCCATGAGATATAGGTTACCTATTTTCCAAGGTAAACCATCTGATTGAATGATAACAGGCATTCTGAAGTGATAATCTGAGTTAGCTAAAGAGCTAAAAGTGTAATCGTAATCATTAGCCTGAGCAGTCTTTGACCAATTTGCATTCTGCAATCTAAACCGTCTTAGATAAATTACTTTTGCATTAGAGTCAAAAAGGTCTTTAAGAGAAGGTTTCATCTCTTTTCTAGTTCACTGAGTTCTTTGGCTTTAAACATAAGCTTTTCTATATATTGAGATAACGAATGGAACTGGTTCTTTGCATCATTTATGGCAAAATTCTTAAGTTCTTTAGGTACCCGGACGTTCATCTGAACCTTCTGATTTGACATGTATTTACCTCTTTAGGGTTTGTTACATAATATGATAGCATTATGCTATCATTGCCGCAAGTTCCTTATGGTAATATTATTTGTTTTAAATTCAATATTCTATTTGGGCTTTAAAATGTCAAAAAATGTGCAGTTTAATTTAAGAATTCCTACTGAATTGAAAGCCCTGATCTCCGATGCCTCAAAAGTTAGTGGACGTTCAATTAATGCCGAGGCACAGTATCGACTAGAAAAATCTTTTGAAGGTCAAGAAGGAAGTTATATCGAAGCTATCGACGATTTAAAGAGTTTTTTTGATGCTCATTTACGTAGCGATCGCTTAAATCTACTATCTGGCAAACTAAATTTCCTCTTGAGTGAAGCTAAGGCAACTGATAGTTTTCATACCCCAAGTATTTCTAGAGTTGCTGAGGCCCTGGGATACAATAGTGTGGGCGTTACTGAGGATTGGTTTGAAGGGCGAAAAGAGCCATCGTTTAACGAATTAGAAAAATTAGCCACATACTTTGGATGCCAAAAGAATTGGCTCGTTCATGATGAAGGAAGGCCTTTCGCAAAAGAAACATTTGAGTTTGGTTATGATATTGAAGAGAATGCTAGAAGCTTATTAAAAGGTAATAATGAAGATGAGGTTAAGTTGGTCTGGTTTGCTCGGAACAATACTGAAAACGGTGAACTAGTTATTATCAAGCATTACGATAGTTGGCATGGTTTGGTTCTAGACTCTCGTGTGCATGTCAGTGACAAAGTAGGTATAGGTGGCTCTGAAGACAGAGCGCTCCTATCCTTAACATTAAAGTATCTTTGTAAGTACCATATCTCAAAGATCAGAGGAGCAATAGTTTCAGAACCAGACTTTAACGAATTAATTTGGGCCAAACAAAATCCGATCAAAGTAATTGATAAGTATCGTCACAATTCTTGGATTGAAGATATTTGGGATAGGTCAATGTATTCAAAGAAAGCTAATAGTTACTGGAAAGGATGGAGTGAGATGTGCATGTCTAATGAACTTTATATTAGTGGACATGAGATTTTATCTAAAATATCTATAAAGTAATTTGAGATAAAATAAGTATGCCATACTAGGGCGTGTCATCAATTAGCATAGATATTTCAGAATAAGCTATACTTAGATCGTATTTAGGAATTTGAGCTCAATGACTATGACAAGACGACATGCCCTACGTGATGACCAATGGGAGAGAATTAAAGACATTCTACCTGGTAAACCAAGTGACGTTGGTGTTACTGCAAAGGATAACCGCTTGTTCGTAGAAGCGGTTCTGTACCGTTACAAGACCGGCATACCTTGGCGTGACCTACCTGAACGCTTTGGCGACTTCAGAGTGATTCATACTCGTTTTAGTCGCTGGTCAAAAAAAGGCGTATGGAAGCAGGTTTTTAATCAACTCTCTGAACAATCCGATGACGAATATGCCATGCTAGATGCCACGATTGTTAAAGCCCACCAGCACAGTGCTGGAAAAAAAGGGATCAAGCCATTGGACGCAGCAAAGGTGGACTGAAGACTAAAATACATACTCGAACAGATGCATTAGGCAATCCTACTGGCTTTTATCTAACAGGTGGGGCAGCTCATGACCTGTGTGGCTCAGATGAATTGCTTGATGTCAGTATTAGCCAAACGTGGCTTGCCGATAAAGCTTACGATGCTGATGCCCGCGTTATTGAACCGATTAAAGCAGTGCAAGGTAATGCAGTTATACCATCTAAGTGTCATCGGCTGCAGCCAAGAGACTTCGATAAAGAGCTTTATAAAGCGAGGCACCTAATAGAGAACTTCTTTGCCAAGATTAAGCAGTATCGTGCGATTGCCACTCGCTATGATAAGTTAGCCAGTCATTTCCTTAGTGCCATTCACTTAGTTTCTTGTGTCGTTTGGCTTAATTGATGACACGCCCTAAAGAAAATCAATAAATATGGACGTGCAAGGTAGCCATTACTCGTGGTAATGCGCCTTTAGCAATGTTGCTTTATTGTAATGAAAATAAGGGCACTATACTAGCGTTATTGCGAGCAAATACTGATGTAAATAATAAGGTAAGTAGTAATAAATAATGCTAAACCAAGGATTTAGCGTCTATGTTAAAAAGGCTATTTAGTAAGATTGAAAAAGACAACGTCCTATTATCAAAGGACGTTGTCTTTTTAATGGGTAGAAATGATGTGGAATTTATCTACATTTAAACGATTAATTTAGCGCGGTTAAGGTTTGCTCAAACGCTGCGCGCCCGATTTCACCCACTTGCTGATTGACCAATTGCCCGTCTTGATAATACAGCAATGCTGGCGGACCAAATAGTTTATAACGCGCTAAGATTGCTTTTGAATCAGCCGTAGTCTCCGTGATATCAAGTCTGACCAATTGCCAATCTTGCATTTGCGCAGGGCGATTATGAAATAAGTTTTTCTCCATAATCCGGCATGCAATACACCATTCGGCGGTGACATCGACCAGCACTTTAGGATTGGCGGCGACAATGGCATCTAACTCAGCAAGCGTAGTAACAGTTTTATCTGTTGCATTACTCATGGCTGGTTGATCAGCAGTCGTCTGCATCACCGGCGCGGCGCTTAATGACGCGAGCGGATGCAAGCTGTCGTCATTGCCCAATGCGGCGCCGACGATTAAACACGTCGCCCAAATACCAGCGATTAAGCCTAGCGCTTGGGTCAGCATCCGACCTTTGCCTAGCCAGCTCCACGCCCACATCGCCACGACCATAAACCACAGCGCCCAAACCATCAGCATCACAGGCGAGATAAAGACGCGTTCAATTAATAACAATGCCACGGCAAAAAGCAACAAAGCAAAGCCCTGCTTGACCCAATTCATCCACTCGCCTGCTTTTGGCATGATTTTACCTTGGGTCGCGCCAATTAAGATAAGCGGCGCCGATAAACCAAAACCGAGCATAAATAAAGCGGCAAAGCCAAGGAGCGGACTTCCAATCGTTGATACAGCAAGCAGCGCCCCAAATAAGGGTGCCGAAACGCATGGCGATACCACGAGCGCCGATAAGAATCCCGCAATTAAACTGCCACCCGTACTACCAAGTTTGCTATCCCCCGCTTGGCTTAGACCCTGCATTTTACTACTGATAAATCTCGGCAGACGAATGCTAAATACGCCCAACATATAAAGGGCTAATAAGACAAAAACGATGGCAAACCCAATTAAAATAATCGGATTTTGTAGCCAACCGATAATGCCTAACGATTCGCCAAATACCGCAATGACCGCGCCTAAAATACCATAAGCGATGGCAACACCAATAGCGTAGCTGGTCGTTAAAATAACACCGCGTTTTACCGTTGGATTGTCTTCACGCGCGACGATATTGGCAACAATCGGTAGCATCGGTAACACGCATGGCGTCAATGCCAAGACCAACCCTGCCAAGAACAATAACACCAATGCCAACCACGGATGCGAAGCTAAGCCAAAAGGGTCACTATTAATGGCGTTATCAACGACAACGGTATTGTTTGTTGCAGTTGTAGCGCTATCGTTTGCTGGCATATTACTTGTGACATTGTCGCCTACAACTTCTTCATCGGCACCAGAGATGGTATTGCTAGTACCAAGCTCTGCATCTAATGCTTCATCATCTAACAAAGCGTAATCAATCACCTCGTCATCTGGCGTAGTTTGCTCTGTAGCAAGACGATCAGTATCAGTCGCCTCTGTAGATGCTTGCGCAGTTTCTGCATTGCTGTTATTGCTCGCAGAAACTGTAGCAGTGCTACTTGAACTATTGGCTGCCGATTGTGACGCAGCAATTTTGACCGTGGTTTTTATTTTCTCCGGTGGATAACAAAGTCCTGCTTTGGCACAGCCTTGCCAACCTATCGTTACAGCGGCATTATTTATCGCCTTGCCATTACTACTGCTCAAAACGGTGCTAGCAACCATATTGGCTTGGTCAAAGACCAATACTTGACCAAAGGTCGGATCATCTATGGAGATAGGCTTTTGGCTAAAGCTAAAAGGTGCAGCGCTCACGCCAGCAGGCAACGTTAGCTTAATTTGGTCTTTATAAACATAGTGCTCAGGCGTAATGTCAAAGTTAATGGCTAAGCGCGTGCCATTATTGACAGGTTTACTACTGCTACTGACCTGAAACGCTTCATCAACAGGCAAAAATTTCGGTTGGGTCGCGCTTTTATCACTGCTAAATAAATCGCCCAATCCTGCCGCTTGCGATGCCACTGGCACGGCCGTCAGCCCAGTCGCTGCTAGCCCTGTCAATAATGAACCCGCGCTGAAAGCGAACGCCAACAGATAAGATTTTTTCGACGATTTATTTTGCGTTAATGACGGAGACTTTTCTGCGCTCTTAAGGGACATGAAGGGCTACCTATTATTTCCAATATTCGAATTGACCAATTCACTGTCTGTATGGACTTGTCTATTTACAACCCCAGTTCGGGATAAGCCACATTATAACTCATTGATACTATTTACAATGTTGCTACCTGTCCCTGCTGAGGCATATTTTTGATGGTGGGTTTATAGGGAAACCAGCAATAAGCAATCAAACCTGACAGCAAGTTTGTGATAAACCCCGTGACACTACGATGGCGTGAATGCTCAATCTGACACAAGTTTTTAAGCTCCCCAAACACCGTTTCAACCAAAGAGCGATGATTGAGTAGTGCCTCATCCATAGGCTCAAGTAATTGGGGTTTCATATTACGCCGAAGTTTCGTTATCAGCCTAGTATCACTGTGTTTTGTGAGCCACGCGTTTAGTGCTTTACTGATGTATCCTCTATCACCAAACAGCTTACCAAATAACGGCGTTGCCATATCCTTAACAGGCACTCTGTCATCCGTATTACCCGCAGTGACTTTAACAGATACAAGCTCGCCCTTATGATTGATAATGGCGTGCAGCTTAAAGCCATAGAACCAGCCCATGCTGCTTTTGCCTCGGGTTGCAAGTCCCTTAAAGACTTTATGACGGTAGATACGCTTGTTATGACAAACTGCTATCTTGGTTGAATCAATATAGCTGATACCCGTACAGTCGCCCATCATGCTTTGCAAGTAGCTGCACAGTGGTATGATACTGCGCGGTATAAGCTCTATAAATCGCGAGTAGCTCGGCAGATTTGGAAACTCCCGTTTCATCATGCCAAGCATGTGATGGTAGTAAAACGCCTTAAACTGTCGATAACGTAATTGATGAAACAGTATCAAGATGGTCATAATCTCTGCTACACTTATCTGGCATGCTCTTAACCTTTGGTGTCCCGTTGCGATTAAATGAGCGTCAAACTCAGGTTTGAATTGCTGATAAAAGTCGTCAATATGGCAGTATAGTTCGGTTAGGTTGTCCATGTAAGAAGTCCTTGTTGTGAAGTTTGTCTTGGTAAACT